>Ga0181578_10000902_pt1 | contig 28636 bp, 26 predicted proteins | sample 071ome_21_FD_148659 | JGI IMG/M metagenome (GOLD analysis project Ga0181578, IMG submission 148659) | Coastal salt marsh microbial communities from the Groves Creek Marsh, Skidaway Island, Georgia - 071401CT metaG (spades assembly) | ecosystem: Environmental > Aquatic > Marine > Intertidal zone... | reverse complement strand
TGGAGCCGATAAAGCCCGCGCCGCCTGTGACTACCAGCATCGTGTCATTCCCTGCTGCCTAACCCATCGACTCTCGAACTGCTGCAATTTCTATAGCCCTGTAAGGTCTTCGCGCCGAATCACGCTTGTCCCAAAACGGGTGACCACCGCACTAGCGCCATATGTCGCCAGATGAACGCAATCTGACCACGCTAGATCGAGCCCTAAACCTACCGCAAGCAACGCAACCACCGTATCGCCCGCACCGCTGACATCAAAAACCTCGACAGCAGCAGCCGCCTGATGGAGCATGGTGCCGTCGTTCAGAAATAACGACATGCCTTCTGCCCCCTGAGTAACTAGCAGCGCCGTAACACCAACATCCTGTACTAAACTCAAAGCCGCCGACTTAAAACGATCATCATGAGTAGAGACTCCCGTGACGGTCTCAAATTCCTGAGCGTTCGGAGTGACCACGGTCGCTCCACCATATCGGCCGAAATCCTGCCCTTTGGGATCGACGATTACTGGCGTGTTCAACCGCTGGGCGATTTTTACCATCTCGGATATATGGCCAAGACCGCCTTTTCCGTAGTCCGAGATAACGATTACATCCGTCTCGATGCTAAGCGACTCAAAATCGGAAACGCTTTGTCGAATCAGGTCGGGTCCCGGTCTCGACTCGAAATCAATTCGAAGTAGCTGTTGGTTTCGGGACACTACCCGCAGCTTCTCAGTAGTCCGACCGTCGCCATCAATATGCAAGTGAGCGCCCACGCCCGCCTTAGAAAGAATAGCGCTCAGGCGTTTGCCCGCGTCATCGTCTCCGATGAAGGAGATCAGCTCGCAGGCGCTTCCGAGGGACGCGATATTTGCCGCGACATTGCCTGCCCCACCCGCGCACTCCTTGCTGCTCTTGACACTAATCACCGGCACAGGTGCCTCAGGGGATATTCGATCCACATCGCCTACCCAATAGCGATCGAGCATGGCATCCCCCACGACAAGGCACCGAAGCCCACGAGCGCCGGACAATACGTTTTCGCTGAGCCCATTCATTGCGGTTTGCCTGTCGTGGGGAGGTCCTGCACTAGTTTGTGGCCTGGCGGCCGATCCCGTAATACTGGAAACCTAAACGCCGGACTGAGGAAAGGTCGAACACATTTCGACCATCGAAGATAACAGGCGATCGAAGTTCACTCTTTAATCTGCCCATATCCGGCGCCCGAAATTCCTTCCACTCGGTCAGCAGGATGAGCGCGTCTGAACCCGCTGCCGCACTGTGCATATCGGGCGCCAGGTTAAAGCGCTCCATTTCGCCTAGATGCCGCACGGCTTCGTCGCCGGCGACAGGATCATACGCAACCACACTGGCTCCGCGGTTGATCAACTCTGAAATTACCGTAAGACTTGGGGCTTCCCGCATATCGTCCGTGTTGGGCTTGAACGCCAAACCCCAAATACCAAAAGCGAGTCCGGCCAGGTCCTCGCCAAAATGCTGACACACTTTTTGAACGATCAAAGCCTTTTGCGCTTCGTTGACGGCTTCGACGGCCTCAAGCAACCTGGGCCGATATCCATGCTCTGACGCCGTGTGCCCCAGTGCCTTTACATCCTTTGGGAAACACGAACCCCCATAACCACACCCTGGATAGATGAAGTGGTATCCGATCCTGGGGTCTGAGCCGATACCAAGACGAACGGTTTCGATATCCGCCCCCACGCGCTCAGCAATATTTGCCAGCTCATTCATGAACGAGATCTTGGTAGCAAGCATGGCGTTTGCCGCATACTTGGTCAGCTCCGCGGATCGAATATCCATGAACAATAGCCGCTCATGATTCCTGTTGAAGGGCCCATAAAGTTCCCGCATCGTTTCTTTTGCACGATCGTCCGATGTCCCCACCACGATGCGATCCGGCTTTAAGAAGTCTTCTATTGCGGCGCCTTCTTTAAGGAATTCGGGATTCGAAACGACAGAAAATTCCTCGGAAACCTTTCTTTTTGATAATTCTGCGGCGATGACCTCGCGCACCCGATCGGCGGTACCCACCGGTACGGTGGATTTGTTCACAATCACCCGATATTCAGATAGAGCGCCACCGATACCCCTGGCGACCGCAACCACATGTTGCAAATCAGCCGCACCGTCCTCGTCTGGTGGAGTGCCCACGGCAATAAAAATCACCTCACCGTGTTGAACGCCTTCTTCCAAACGGGTGCTGAAACGAAGCCTTCCGGAGGCCGCGTTTCGCAGCACTAACGCTTCCAGACCTGGTTCGAAAATCGGAACCTGTCCTTTCTTCAGGCGCTCTACTTTTTCCTGGTCGGTATCGATGCAAAGAACATCATTGCCCACATCTGCAAGGCAGGTGCCCGAAACAAGGCCCACATAGCCGGTGCCGACCACTGTCACTTTCATGTTCTTTCGCCTCGAACTCGCGTTATTTGGCTCGTGTTGTCCAAATCCGCCGGTCACTAAAAAAGAAGGGTGCCCAAGGGCACCCTTCAGGTTGGGCACGCGGCCGGATTTTATCAGTTTTGAAGCACTTTTCCATCGATCATGAGGACATCCTGATTCGCCTCAAGCGTCTTGATCCCAATACCCGAGACATTCATTAGCTCATCGATGGACTGAAAATCACCATGCTCAAGACGATAGGCAACAATTTTCTCTGCCGTCACTGGACCCACGCCTACAATGTTCTCTGCCAGAGCCTCCGCAGAAGCCAGATTGATATCCACAGGCTCCGCTTCAGCAGACATCAACCAAAAGCCCATCAGAAGACCAGAGAGGCCCGGCACCAGATGTTTGAGTTTTCTATTCATGTTCTACGCTCCTTGTATTTACACGTCAGGGTTGAAAAAACGTCCGATCAATCGCGGACCATCCCATATTGACGTTCGTCACATGCGCGGACAACGTAAATAGTTCACAGTTCCTGCGTGAGCAATGCAGAAGCGCGCGGACCGGTCGTATCCCAATGCCTGCAGCCTGGGCATTGCCAATGCATGGACCGACCTTGGAACCCGCAGAATCGGCATTCGTAGCCTATCCGATGCTGGAGGAGCTTCGCGGTGACCTGTCGGAATAAGCGGTATTCGTCCCTATTGCTAGGCTCTCGGTTTTGCTCAGATTTGATTTCCAGCAGTTGATGCAGTCCGACCAGACTGGACGATTCGGTCACCCAATTCCATAAGTACCGTTCGGCTTCTTCCTCCCGACCCTCGCGGGCTAAAAAGTCAGAATAAAGCAACCGAATGCGGTCATCACCACTGGTCTCAATAGCCCGCTGCAGAAACGCCGAGTAACGATGAGCCTCCCCAAGGCTCTCCGCACTGTGCTTAACGAGCTTGACGACCTCGTGAGCAAATTCCGGGCTGGCGTTCAATAGATCTGTCCATATACCTATCGCCTTGGCATGATGCCCGCCAGCGGCTCTTAGGCGGCCCTGGAGAATCGTCGCTCGCGCAAATCTTGGTCTGTACCGCAGCGCTTCCGACACAGATCGCTCGGCAGAGTCAAGATCGCCTTCGGCAATCGCCCGATCTGCAAGCTCACAGTGGTATTGCGCGGTCGAGTGACTGAGATCTTCACCGCTTAGAGACGCTAGCGCGAGCACGGCCTCGATCGCATTCGCCCACTCTTTCTCGCTTTCATAGATCTGAATCAGAAGCCGAAACGCAGATTCTCGAACCACAGAACTGGTGCTTGCCTCTTTAAGGAGATTTTCTGCTCTATCCAACAATCCGGCTTTAAAGTAATCATTGGCCAACTCAAATAAGACCTGGCTCTTCTGCTCCAGGCTCTGCGCCGGCCGAGCTAAAAGGCGCTGGTGAATTTGCGTCGCGCGCTCAATTTCTCCACGGCGCCGGAAAAGACTACCCAAGGCAAGCTGAATCTCTAAATCTTGATCGTGTTCCTGAAGCGCGGTCGACAGGACATCCAGCGCTTTATCGTGCTGATCATTAATTACGAGATTAAGCGTCTCAAGGTAGGGTTTCCCACTTACCGGCCGAGCATTCCCGCGCGGCGAGGAAAATCTACGCCTTGCACCCACCCATCCGGACGCTACCGCAAGAGGCAAAAGCAGCAGCAACCAGGCCGGGTCCATTATGATCTAGGCGGAACCCGTGACTGCGCGATAGAGCGTCTTAATGCACGCCGAGAGAGAAAGGCGCTGATCAGTCCCGGGAAAATACCGATAAAAAAACCACCCAGAAGCACTACCCCAAGTGCGGCCGCGATGGGGCCGTCCCAGCGCCAGCCAAAGTAGGTGATTTCAATTGACTGGTAGTTCTCAGTCGCAAACGTCACGCCGAATACAATGACGACCGCAAGGGCCAGAAGCCACACTGCCTTTATGGCGAATCTACGCACGGCGCCTTAAAGCTTCAACCTACCTGCAAACGCAGAGCACGCCATCTTCCGTTAGCGACTGCCCGACGTGACACCGCCATCATCGTTGGGGCCGCCATCGTTCACGCGCTCCCGGAGCATGCGACCCGGTTTGAAGTGCGGGACATATTTCCCGGGTACCTCAACGGACTCTCCGGTTTTTGGATTGCGCCCCGTTCGCGGCATGCGGTAGCGAAGTCCAATGCTGCCGAAGCCTCGAATCTCTATACGATCCCCGGAAACCAGGGCTTTTCGCATGTGCTCGAGCACGGCATTAACGGCAAACTCGACATCACGAGGCGGAAGGTGCGCCTGATCACGACACAGGCGCTCAATCAACTCCGATTTGGTCATCGTCCCCATCAGCACATTATCCGCTCAAGCCACTAAACACGCGCAGGACGTTAGCGACGTTATCCCTAGGCATCTTGCTTTTGCAGTTCTTCCTTTAGCTTGTCACCGAGCGAAGTGCGAACCGTTGCCTGGCCGCTGTACTGCTGAACGGTCTGATCCTCAATCTCGGCGTCCAACGCCTTAATGGAGAGCGTGATTCGACGGGTTTTTCGATCAATACTGGTGACCTTTGCTTCTACCTCCGCGCCGACGCTGAGGACCGAACGCGCATCTTCAACATAGTCACGGGATAGCTCCGTCGCGCGGAGATAACCTTCAACGCCGTCCCCTAGATCGACAACAGCACCCTTTGCATCGACCGAGGTGACCGACCCTTTAACCGTGGTGCCCTTGGCGTGACCGCCAGCAAAAGCGCTGAAGGGATCCTCTTGAGCCTGTTTGACGCCGAGCGAAATTCGCTCCCGCTCCGGATCGACGGAAAGCACAATGGCTTCCACCTGATCGCCTTTCTTGAAGTCGCGGACAGCATCGTCGCCTTCCCGCTCCCATGAAAGGTCACTAAGGTGAATCAGCCCGTCAATACCACCCTCAAGACCAATAAAGACGCCAAAATCGGTGATTGACTTGATTTCGCCCGTAATCTTGTCGTTTCTCTGGTGCGTAGCGGCAAATTCCTCCCACGGATTTCCCTTGCACTGCTTCATCCCAAGCGAGATGCGACGCCTCTCAGAGTCGACCTCGAGCACCATGACTTCAACCTCGTCACCCAGCTGACAGATTTTATTTGGGTGGACGTTCTTGTTGGTCCAGTCCATTTCGGAAACGTGAACCAGCCCCTCAACGCCCTCCTCCAGTTCGACGAATGAACCGTAGTCCGTAATATTCGTCACCTTGCCAAAGATTCGGGTCTTCTCCGGATAACGCCGCGCAATATCCGCCCAAGGATCATCTCCCAACTGCTTCATCCCAAGCGAGACGCGGTTTCGTTCCCGATCGAACTTCAACACGCGCACCGTCACCTCGTCCCCGACGTTGAGGGCCTCAGAGGGATGCTTCACCCGTTTCCATGCGATATCGGTGATATGAAGGAGTCCATCCAGACCACCCAAGTTAACGAACGCCCCGTAATCGGTAAGGTTCTTAACTACGCCGGTGACCACCTGACCTTCCTCAAGATTCTCAAGAAGCGCACTACGCTCAGCCATCATCTCTTTTTCGACTACGGCGCGCCGGGACACGACCACGTTATTTCGAGCCTGGTCGAGCTTGATCACCTTGAATTCCAGCTCGCGATTCTCAAGATACGCAGAATCCGTTACCGGACGTACATCAGCCAGCGATCCCGGCAGGAACGCTCGAACCTCGTCAAGCGATACCGTAAACCCACCTTTCACTTTTCCGGTGAGAAAACCCGTAACAATAGATTCGTTCTCAAAGGCATTTTTCAAGACCTCCCACGATTTCGCACGCCGGGCGCGCTCTCGGGAAAGCCTGGTGTTGCCAAATCCGTCTTCAATCGCCTCGATGGCGACCTCGACCTGATCGCCAATTTGGATGGAAACCGATCCGTCTGCGTCTCTGAATTGAGTCGCAGGAATTTCCGATTCTGATTTAAGCCCGGCGTTTACGATAATGTAGTCGCCATTAATTTCGACTACCTCCGCCAGGATGACGGCGCCGGTTTGCATAACGGCGTTTTGCAGGCTTTCTTCAAGGAGTTGTTCAAAGTTTTCTGACATGATGATAAGGAGGGTGTACCGTAGAACAGCTACGGCAGAGTTAGACGTGAATTTCAGCTGACCGAGGTCAGCCCCCAAAAGATTCCCGATACGAAACGCACTTAACCCTTAATGGTCATTGACCCAGGCGGGCCCGGACCATTGCCAGCGATTCGGAAAGTACTTCCTCGCGACTTTTGTGCGAGGTATCAATCACCACCGCATTGTCGGCGGGAGCGAGAGGAGACACCGCGCGGTGCGTGTCCTTATAATCTCGCTCTGCGATCTCGTTCTCGAGGCGCGAGAGGTTAACATCAAAACCCTTTTCCTTCAACTGTTTATAGCGTCTTTGTGCTCTAACTTTTGGTGAAGCCTGGAGGAAAAGCTTCAAAAAGGCGTCGGGAAAAACGACCGTTCCCATATCTCGACCATCCGCCACAAGACCGGGGGGGCGTCGGGCCGCCCGTTGATGGGCAAGCAGAAGCTTTCGGACCGGCGGCGCCGCGGCAAAAACTGACGCGACTTTGCCACCCTCTTCCCCTCGCACGGTCTCACTTACATCGACCCCCTCGACCAGAATCCGGATTTCTTGCTCGACTGTCTGAAACTGAATCAAAGCGGCAAGATCAAGGGCCATCATCACCTCTTCATCGTCAACGCCAATGCCCCGCTTCGTTGCTAAATAGCCAAAGGCACGATAGAAGGCTCCACTATCGAGGATATGCCATTGCAACGCGGCAGCCAGCGCACCGGCGACGGTTCCCTTGCCGGTACCGCTTGGACCATCAATGGTGATTACGGGGGGTCTAAGCGCTGACATAGTCCCCGACCCCCTCCGTCACCTGCATACCTATGGACTCAGCGAGCCGCGCAAATCCGGGAAACGAGGTGGCGACGTTGTCGGAATTAAGAATCGTGACGAGATTTTCCGAGACGCTGCCGGCGACTGCAAAGGCCATGGCAATTCGATGATCGCCATGGCTTTCGACCACGCCCTGATTAAACACGCCGCCTTGGATATCCATCCCGTCGGGAAACTCAACTGCCTCGATCCCGAGCGTCTTCAGGCCATTCACCATCGCGGCGATTCGGTCGGACTCTTTTACCCGTAACTCTGCTGCCCCGCGGATCCGCGTTTGCCCTCTCGCCGCCGCCGCCGCAACAGCGAGAATTGGAAACTCGTCAATCGCGTTCGCGACCAACTCCCCCGGTACCTCAATCCCTCTCAAGGGGGCGTATCGGACCCGAATATCGCAGACGGGCTCGAGAGCGGATTCCCGATGGGCGGTGAGTGCGATATCAGCGCCCATCATTTTGAGGATCTTAAGCACAGCGCTCCGTGTTGGATTGATTCCCACATTCTGCAGAACCAGGTCACTACCCGGGCTCAGGCTTGCTGCCACGAGAAAAAACGCAGCAGACGAGATATCCGACGGAACGTTAAAGTGTTGCCCCGTAAGACTCATTGAGCCCTGGACTTCACAGGGATTCGTTTTTCTAAACCCGGTGTTAGAAAACGCTGAAAGCATCCTCTCGGTGTGGTCGCGAGTGAGGACAGGCTCCTCGACTCGAGTAGTCCCGTCAGCGAATAGCCCCGCTAACAGCAGCGCCGATTTAACCTGAGCGCTCGCAACGGGCAGGCGATAGTTGATCCCGGTCAACTGCCGCTGGCCAGAAATTTGTAGGGGCGCACAGCCGTTAAGAGACTCAATGTGCGCCCCCATCTCAACTAGCGGATCGATCACGCGCTTCATCGGGCGGCGGCTCAACGACTCATCACCGGTGAGAATTGAATCGAAAACCTGACCTGACAAAAGACCTGACAGCAGGCGCATAGAGGTGCCGGAGTTTCCAAGATAAAGCGCGTCCGCAGAGCGCTGTAACCCCATCTTCCCAACCCCTTGAATTCGAATCACTCCCTGATCCGGACCCAGTATCTCTACCCCAAGCGCCTTGAAGGCGCCGATCGTAGCCAGGACATCTTCACCCTCAAGGATCCCGCTTATCTCCGAGACGCCCTTCGCTATCGATCCGAATATCACGGACCGATGACTTATTGACTTGTCTCCCGGCACGGTGACTGTGCCGGACAACGCCCCCGCGCGTCTTGAGATCAAATGGGTCATTGAGATTTTAGGGCGTCGCCTTCCCGCCAGCCAGGCGATCCCGAAGGCGCTTGGCTTTTATAAACCAGGCCTCAAGTCCCGCCGAATCCTTCGCGCTGATGAGGCTTTGTAGGTCAGAGAGAATTTTTTTCTGCCCCTCAATCAGAGAAAGAACTTCCCTTTCGTTATCCAGAAATATGTCCCGCCACATGACCGGATCGCTCGACGCGATACGCGTGATATCCAAAAAACCTCCGGCGGCCATGTCCAGTAAATCATCAAGACCGTCCTGCCGGGCGAGTTGCGCCATGAGAGCGTAGGCCGTCACATGAGGAAGATGGCTGATCATACCCAGTGAACGATCATGCGCCTCCGGGTGCATTGTCTTGAGCCTTGCGCCGACAGTAGTCCACATATCCGCTACCTGTTTCAGGGCCTCAGGGTCAGTCTCGTCGACCGGGGTAAGCACCGTCCAATGATCGACAAAAAGCTCTGGATGCGCAGCGGACGGGCCGCTTTTCTCGCTTCCCGCAATGGGATGAGCCGGAACAAAATAAGGGAACTGTTCCCCCAGTGCCGACCGCGCGGATTGAATCACGCTGGTCTTCGTGCTCCCGACGTCGGAAATTACCGCCCGCGCCGGCGCGTGCCACTTGAGCTGTGCGAGGAGGCCATCGATCGCGCCCACTGGGGACGCGATCACAATCACGTCAGCGTCCTTAACGACCGTCTCAAGGGCTGTGCTCGCGTAATCAACAAGGCCAAGGTCAATGGCTTTGTCCAAATTAGCCTGACTGCGCCCGAACCCCCAGACCCGATCCACGCAACCCGCTTTCTTCAACCCTGCCGCGAGGGAGCCTCCGATCAGGCCCACGCCGAGGATAGCAACGTTCCCCAGCGATACCGACTTTGCAGAGTCATTCACCTCAATTTACGCGACATTCTAGAAGCGCTGACCGTAGCGTCTCGATGAGTCGCTCGTTTTCCTGCGGGGTACCGATCGTAATACGCAGGTGCTCAGGCAGTCCGTAATTTGCAACTGGACGCACAATAACGCCCATACGCAACATGGCGTCATAAACCTTCTGCGCATGCGGTCCCACTCGGACACAAATGAAGTTAGCGGCTGATGGTATCGATTCAATACCCATTTCAGTACAGGCGACAATCAGACGCTCCAGTCCATTCTTATTCTCAAGAACGCTCTGAGCCACGAAATGTTGATCCTCAAGCGCGGCTTCAGCAGCAACGAGCGCAAGGGCGTTCACGTTAAATGGCTGCCGCACACGGTTGAGAATGTCTGTCACGTCCTCAGACGCTACGGCATAACCCACACGCAACGCCGCAATGCCATAGGCTTTTGAAAAAGTCCGCGTCACGATCAGATTGGGAAATCGATCCAAGAACGTGAGACCATCCTCATGGTCGAGTTCGGCGGCGTATTCCACGTAAGCCTCGTCGAGGACCACCAGGGTGTCTTTGGGGATATCCTCCAAGAATGCAAGCAACTGTGCGCTCGTAAGGTGCGTACCGGTCGGATTGTTCGGGTTTGCGATGAATACCAACTTTGTATCACTGCGGATTGCTTCTCGCATCGCCTTCAAGTCGTGTCCATACTGTCGGGCCGGCGCGATCGCAATATGGGCGTCCACACTTTTGGCTGCGAGGTAATACACGGCGAACGCGTGCTCAGAAATGACGACACCCTGACCGGGACCTGCGAAGCAGCGCGTAATAATCTCGAGCACATCGTTAGAGCCGTTGCCGAGGGTGATCTGATTAGGTCGAATCCCGAGAAACCTGGACAGTTTTGACTTCAGCGAGAAACCGGACCCATCCGGATAGCGCGCCAGGTCTGACAGCGCCGTTTTGAGAGCACCCGCAACAAGAGGACTCGCCCCTTTTGGGTTCTCGTTCGAGGCGAGTTTAATAATGCCCGAGATGCCGAGTTCCCGCTCTAACTCCTCGACAGGCTTGCCCGGCTGATAAGGTTGGAGTCCTCGAACGCCGTTTGTGACTCGGTCTTGAATGCTCATGGCATAGCCTAGGACGTGCGCGGATAAGAACCGAGCACTCGGAAAAACGCACAGTCCTTCTCAAGCTGATCAAGGGTTTTGGCGACGTCAGGGTCATCAATATGGCCCTGGATGTCAATAAAGAAGACGTACTGCCAAAGCGCGGATTTCATAGGCCGTGACTCAATACGCGTCATGCTAATACCAGCCGACGCCAGTGGTTCTAACAGTGAGAGCAGCGCGCCGGCCCGATCCGCGTTGGCAACGGCCAGGCTTGTCTTGTCCCTACCGCTCGAGCGAACGCCCTCCTTCGACAGCACCAGAAAGCGGGTGGTGTTCCCTCGTACGTCCTCTATCGACCTCGCCGCAATGTGGAGCTCGTACAACTGAGCAGCTGACTCGGAGGCCACCGCCCAAAGCTGAGGATCGGTCGATGCCATTCTTGCCGCCTCTGCGGTACTCGAAACCGCGACTTGCGTGACTCCGGAGTAGTTTTCAGAGAGCCAGTCGCGGCATTGCGCCAGCGCCTGCTCATGGCCCGCTATGCGAGTCGGATGATCGTTTAGCGACTGACACAATAGATTATGCGAAATCCGTAATTCCGTTTCATTGCAAATGGTCAACGGCGAGTCGAGCAGCAGATCCAACGTGGCGTTGATCCCCCCCTCGGTTGAGTTTTCGATAGGCACAACACCAAACTGGGCATCGCCTGATTCGACCACGCGAAACACGTCCTTGATGCTTGACGCTTCCAGCACCGCGATCTGTTGACCAAACACGTTACGTGCCGCTTGTTCGCTATAAGTCCCTTGCGGCCCCAGGGCCGCGACTCGCAACTCTCCCTCTGCAGCACGCGCAGCCGAGATAATCTCCCGAAAAATGGCGCGAATCGAGGCCGGAGTTAACGGGCCTGAATTGCCGTCAATCAATCGCTGGATGATCTGCGCCTCACGCTCGGGACGGTAAATACCTCGGTTCCCGCCTGCCTTGTTACGACCAATCTGCGCCGCCAGTTCAATTCGATCGTTTACCAGGCGCGTCAACTTGTCGTCGATCTCATCGATCTGTCGCCGAAGCTCGTCGATATTTTCAGTCTTGGCCATAACAAGATCGCCGCGCGATCAAAGGAGAAAATAACCGTCCCGCGGTAGGAGTCCCGGGGCGCGCGATGATATCACGCGCTTTTGGCCCTGTTGTACTGCCCGGGAGGAAAGACGTGGTGGCGCTACGAGACAGGCGCCGTTTCTGCGGGTGACACACTCTCTTCGTCATTGGCTGGCTCATCGACCGTGCTTAGGCTGACCAGGGTTTCCTCCTCTTCGAGGCGGATGAGACGAACACCCTGTGTGTTTCGCCCGACTGTAGGGATTTCCGCAGCCCGCGTGCGGACAAGGCGGCCGCCTCCAGTGATCAGCATAAGATCATCTGTGTCCACAACCTTTTCAGCGCCAATCAGAGCGCCGTTCCGGCCGCCCACCTTGATCGCGATCACACCTTGACCCCCGCGGTTCTTCAGTGGGAAGTCGGAGAGAACGGAGCGCTTCCCAAACCCGTTTTCGGTTGCGACCAGGACACTGTTTGCATCACCGGTATCGCCCGAATCGCTACGGTTATCAAAGATCAACATGGAAATCACGTCGTGATCGTCCTTAAGGTTTAGGCCACGCACCCCTCTCGCGGTTCGCCCCATCTCCCGCACCTGAGACTCGGCGAATCGAACGGCCTTTCCGCCTGAGCTAAACAGCATAATCTCAGAACGACCCGAGGTCAGAGCCACTTCCACCAGTTCGTCGCCCTCTACCAGATCCACAGCAATCAATCCAATCGAGCGAGGACGAGCAAACTTTTCAACCGCGCACTTTTTTATGATGCCGCGGCGGGTGACCATGCAAACGAATCCCGATTGCGCAGCGCCATTGATTGGCAGAACCGCCGTAATGCGTTCCCCCTCGCCAAGTGGAAGCAGATTAACGAGCGGCCGGCCCCGCGCCTGGGGCCCGGCGACTGGAAACTGATACACCTTCAACCAATAGACCTTCCCAAGGTTCGAAAAGCACATGACCGTATCATGCGTGTTCGCAACAAATACCCGCTTTACAAAGTCTTCTTCTTTGGTGCGGGTCGCCACACGGCCCTTGCCGCCGCGTTTTTGGGCCTGGTAATCAGAAACAGGCTGCGACTTGGCGTATCCCTCATGAGACAGCGTCACTACCCGATCTTCCGGAGTAATTAGGTCTTCGTCCTCGAGATCCTCGTGATGCTCTCGAATCTCCGTGCGACGCCCATCGCCGTATCTGGTCTTTATGTCCACGAGCTCTTCGCGAATCACCTGCATCAGGCGATCGGGATTCTCAAGAATATCCAGATACTCTCGGATCCGCTTGAGCACATCAACGTATTCCTCTCTGATTTTGTCCTGCTCAAGTCCGGTCAGACGATGTAAGCGAAGATCCAGGATTGCCTGAGCCTGTACGGGCGACAACCGATAGCCGTCAGGCGTCATACCAAACCCGGGGCCGGCGTCTTCCAGCGAGCCCTCCTGAAGTCGAGACGCTTCTAACATCTGGTTTACCACGTCCGATGACCACGCGCGTTCAAGTAGCGCAGATTTGGCCTCCGCGGGATTGGCAGCCTTTTTGATTAGCTCTATAACCGGATCGATATTGGCCAGCGCAACCGCAAGCCCCTCCAACAAATGTCCTCGTGCCCTTGCCTTCTTAAGATCGAACAGCGTTCGACGCGTGACCACCTCGCGTCGATGGCGGATAAAGTCCTCAAGCAATTCAGGCAGCGTAAAGAGCCTCGGTTGGTTATTTCGAAGCGCAACGAGGTTAATCCCGAAGACTGTCTGCATCTGGGTATGCTGGTATAAATTATTTAGCACCACCTCGGGGTTCTCACCCTTTCTCAGCTCGATCACCACTCGCATTCCGGATTTATCCGATTCATCCCGCAGGCCGGAGATGCCCTCGATTTTTTTATCTCGAACCAACTCCGCGATTTTCTCAAGAAGACGAGCCTTGTTAACCTGATAGGGGAGCTCGGTCGCGATTAGCGCTACGCGATCGGCCCCCGCCATTTTCTCTGTCTCAACCCGAGCGCGGACATAGATGCGGCCTCGACCCGTTCGGTACGCCTCGCGGATTCCGCGACTGCCATTGATGATGCCGCTGGTGGGGAAATCGGGGCCGGGAATAATCTCTAGCAACCGTTCTAGACTGACCGCTGGATCATCAATGATGGCGAGACATCCGTCGATGGCTTCAGAAAGATTGTGCGGCGGGATATTCGTCGCCATACCTACCGCGATACCGGCAGAACCATTGACCAACAGGTTGGGAAACCGCGCCGGCAGTACGGCAGGCTGGCTCTCGGTCTCATCGTAGTTCGGTACAAAATCGACCGTCTCACGATCCAGGTCGTCCAAGAGTTCATGCGCGATCCGAGCAAGACGGATCTCGGTGTAGCGCATCGCAGCAGGAGCGTCGCCGTCGACCGAGCCAAAGTTACCCTGCCCGTCGACAAGCGGGTATCGCAGCGAGAAAGGCTGGGCCAGCCGGACGATCGCATCGTACACGGCTGAGTCGCCATGCGGATGGTATTTACCGATGACGTCACCGACCACGCGGGCGGACTTCTTATACGCCTTGTTCCAATCGTTGCCGAGCTCCGCCATCGCATACAGCACCCGGCGATGGACCGGCTTCAACCCGTCGCGCACATCAGGCAAAGCGCGCCCCACGATCACGCTCATCGCATAATCAAGATAGGACTGACGCATCTCCTGCTCTAAATTAGCAGGGAACGTTTCTTTGGCTATATCATCCATTAGGCAAAAACACCCTCGCTAGGACCTGTTTTTCTATGAGGTGTATGCCCGGATTTAAGACGTGAACGGGCGAGAAAACTGGGCTATTTTTATACCCGAAATTTTACCACAGCGAGGGCATTTTTCGGAGAAAATGCGCCCCAAAAAGCACCTAAAAAAGCCGGCACGAATGGCTGGTTCAGTGGGGCTTTGCGAGTCCTAAAGTGTGGACGACACGACGTCCATAATGGCCCCAATCCACGGCGTGATCGCCACAACGAGAACGGCGTTTGCCGTCAACACCCAAAGCACGCTGGGACGGTAGCCGCGCGCTGATGCCGCTAGTAAATCCTCACGCGGCGCATCAAAGTACATCAACTTAATGACACGAAGATAGTAGAACGCGCCCACCACAGCAAATAGGACTGCCGCGACGACGACCGCCAAAAACCCGGCCTCTACTACCGCTTGAAGAATGAGAAGTTTTGCAAAGAATCCAGCCGTCGGGGGAATCCCCGCTAGCGAAAAGATAGCCAGAAGCATCAGAAAGGCAAGCCATGGATGCCTCTGGTTAAGACCCTTTAGGTCATCTAACTGATCAGACTCGAACCCGTCGCGCGATAAAGCAAGCATGACGCCGAAAACCGCTAAAGTGGTAATTGCATAAATCAACGCATACATCATTGATGCGGCGTAGCCGCTAGTTGTAGCAGAGGCGAAGCCCAGCAACAGGAACCCCATGTGCGAGATCGTCGAGTAGGCCAGCATGCGCTTCAGGCTGGTCTGGGCGATCGCGATAACGTTGCCGAGCGCAATCGAAAAAATACCGGTCAGCAACAGAATGTCCTGCCAGATCTCGATCCAGCCACCGAGCCCTTGTTCGAGCAGTCGATAAAGAATCGCAAATGCCGCGAGCTTAGGAACCGCCGAAAGGTACAACGTCGTTCCGGTGGCCGATCCCTCATAGACATCTGGAACCCACATATGAAACGGGACAGCCCCTAGTTTGAAAAGTAAGCCTGCGATAACCATCACAACGGCGAGCATGAGTGGCAGGCTTGTCGGTAGCAGTGTGGTCAAACTATTGGCGCTGATCGAGGCCAGCGACAGCGTCCCAGTAAGGCCGTACAGCAAGGACATGCCGTAAAGCAGGAGACCCGACGCCAATGCACCGAGAATAAAGTATTTCATCGCCGCTTCGGCAGCCTGCACCGCATCGCGCTGCATCGCGATCATTCCGTACAGACACAAGGCCAACAGCTCAACGCCCACATACAATGTGAGTAAGTGAGCCGAGCCGATCATCGTCATCATTCCCACCACGCCGAACAGTGCGAGCGTGAGATACTCCACTCGCCAAATGTCGCGAGCCTGGCTATAGCGTTGCGCATAGAACAATACGCCAGCAGCAAGAAAACAGCTCATACCCCGCAACAGGGCGGCCGCGGAGTCCGAGATTACCAGGCCGTTTAATCCAATCAACGGCGGATTGTTGATCTGCCCAAACGCAAGGCCGCCCGATATCAATAAAGCGATCAACGACAATGGCCACGCCAGCGCGCATGCCCGAGCGGGCTTGATAAAGAGCTCAATGAGAAGGACGAGACATGCCGCACCCGACAGGAAAATCTCTGGCGCGATGAGATTGAGATGAAGATTGGCGAGGGTCATCATAGCTTGGTTACCGCCAAGTGCGTCAGCAGATGCTGGACTGACGACTGCATCACCTCAAGCAAGGGGGCCGGCCACACCCCTACCAGCAGCACAGCAGCAGCCATGGTCGACAGCATCCAGAACTCTCGCCGGTTGAGATCCGAGAGGGCTTCGACCTCGGTATTTTTGATCGCGCCAAACACCACTCGCTTGACCATCCAGAGCGTGTAGGCGGCGCCAACAATCAGCGTAAGCGCCGCGATCGTTGCATAAAAACCGCTTACTGAGAATGTGCCCAAAATAACCAGAAACTCGCCCACAAATCCGGACGTACCTGGAAGGCCGGCATTTGCCATAGCGAAGAACACCATGAAAAAGGCGAATACCGGCATCACCTTGATCACGCCTCCATAAGTCGCTATCTCTCGCGAGTGCAGCCGATCGTAAAGAACGCCCACACAAAGAAACATGGCGCCCGAGACAAATCCGTGCGAGATCATTTGCACCACAGCCCCTTCCATTGCCTGGGTGTCAAAAACAAAAAACCCTAATGTAACGAAACCCATATGGGAAATTGACGAATAAGCAATGAGCTTCTTCATGTCCCGCTGCACGAGAGCCACCAGGGCGATGTACACCACGGCCACCAGTGAAAGCGTCACTACGAGCCAGGCTAGATCAGCAGCCGCATCGGGGGCGATCGGCATTGCCAGACGCAAAAACCCGTAGGCACCCATCTTAAGCGTAATGGCGGCCAAAATAACCGAACCGCCAGTAGGTGCCTCAACATGGGCGTCAGGAAGCCAGGTATGTACCGGCACCATAGGCACTTTGACTGCAAACGCGGCAAAGAACGCGAGAAAAATAAGTGTCTGCACCGAGTTTGAAAGCGGGAAGGCATGGAAAGCAAGAATGTCGAACGATCCACCGGTGGCGTTGTATAGGAACAAAAGCGCAACCAGCATCAAAAGCGATCCCAGTAAGGTGTACAAAAAGAATTTGATCGCTGCGTACACACGATTCGGTCCGCCCCACACCCCGATGATCAGGAACATCGGAATCAGCATGGCTTCCCAGAAGAGGTAGAAGAGGATGCCATCGAGGGCGCAGAACACGCCAATCATCAGACCCTCCATGATTAAAAACGCTGCAAAGTATTGCGCGACGCGCGTTCTTATGACCTCCCAGCCCGCGATCACCACAACCATTGTGAGCACGGTGGTCAGCAGGATAAGGGGAAGCGAAATCCCATCAATCCCCAGGTAGTACTCGATATGGAAACGGGAAATCCAGTCACCCCTCTCGACGAACTGCATTTGCGCCGTGCCGCGGTCAAACCTTGCCCAAAGGCAGGCGCTGGCGAGGAAGGTCACCACAGACCCTCCCAGGGCAATCCAGCGGGCCGCTGGGGCGCGCCGGTCCTTTCCTGTCAACAGCACCAGAGCACCCACCAGGACAGGAGCCCAAATGAGAAAGGAAAGCAGATGACCGTCAAAAATTTCCACGATTTCCAGCCGTCAAGCGAAGAAAAGCCAGGACATCAGCCCTACCAAGCCAATGATCATCGCAAAGGCGTAGTGATAGACGAAGCCACTCTGAAGTCGTCTAACCAGAAGAGAGGACTTGTTGACCAGCGCAGCAGATCCGTTTACCAGCCACCCGTCAATTACGGTACGATCACCCCACTGCCAAAGTTGCTCGCCCAGCCAGCGTGATCCATCGGCAAATACCTTTTGATACAGCTCGTCGAATCCGTACTTATTCAAAAACACCCGGTACACCGGATTAAAACGCGCCGCGAGCATGTCGGGCCAATCTGGCTTCAAAGAGTAAAAGACCCACGCCAGCACGATACCCAAGACCGCCAGCCAGAACGGTATCGACACAGGCACGTGGGTTAGCATGCCGGCGGCGGTTAGCGCCAATCCGTCCTCACCCACCGGTAGGGCCGACACGCTGTCCCGCAGCAAGGATCCATCAAAGACCGGTCCTACCAAAACAAACCCTGCGATCACAGAAGGGATGGCGAGCAGCACCAACGGCAACGTCACTACCCAGGGCGACTCATGCAGGTGCTCCCGGGTATGCGAATCAACCCTCGAAGGCCCATGAAAGGCCATAAACACAAGGCGGAAAGAATAAAAAGCCGTGAGTATGACTCCCAAAAGAACGGAGACATATGCAAAACCGGCTCCGGGCACGCTGGAATGATGTACCGCCTCGATGATCGCATCCTTCGAAAAGAAGCCAGCGAAAGGCGGGATTCCGGCAAGCGCGAGACTGCCGACTAAGCACGTCATGTAGGTAATTGGCATTACCCGTCGAAGCCCTCCCATGCGCCGCATATCCTGCTCATGATGCATCGCAATGATTACTGACCCTGCCGCCAGGAAAAGTAACGCCTTGAAAAACGCATGGGTCGCTAGATGAAAGATGGCAATCGAATAGGCGGACACGCCAAGTGCGACTGTCATGTATCCAAGCTGGGACAATGTGGAATAAGCGACTACCCGCTTAATATCAGTCTGTACGACCGCCACAAAGGCCATTAACAATGCGGTCAGCGCGCCAACAATCAATACCGTGGACGACGCCACGACCGACATTTCGTAAAGCGGTGACATGCGAGCTACGAGAAAAATACCGGCCGTGACCATAGTGGCGGCATGGATGAGCGCCGAGATAGGTGTCGGACCTTCCATCGAGTCCGGCAACCAGACATGTAGCGGTACTTGAGCGGATTTACCCATCGCCCCGACAAAGAGTAGTAAGCAAATCACAGTAATGGCGCCCCACTCAACACCCCAAGGCCCCTCGAACACTTCGAGTTTGGCTGAAGGCGCCGCCTTAAAAACCTCGGCGTAATCAAGCGTGCCAAAGAGGCTGAGAACCGCCGCGATTCCCAGAATAAAACCAAAATCCCCGACTCTGTTAACAAGGAACGCTTTCAGGTTGGCGCGGACAGCCGACTCACGTTCGTACCAGAACCCAATCAACAAATAAGACACGAGCCCAACGCCTTCCCAGCCGAAAAAGAGCTGAAGGAAATTGTTGGACATCACCAACATCAGCATCGCAAACGTAAACAGGGCGATGTAGCCGAAGAACCGGCTGTAACCGGGATCTTCCGCCATGTAACCAATGGTGTAGATGTGCACCATCAGTGAGACAAAGGTCACGATAACCATCATCACGGCCGATAAGGGATCGATCAGAAAGCCAATTTCAAATTGGATGCCTCCGCTGACCGCCCACGTGTACACCGGGCCGTTGAAATACCCGCCGTGGAAAACATCCCAGGCGACCCAGCAGGAGAGCACAAATGCGGATCCCACGCCAGCAATAGCCGCCCGATGAGAATGGGTCCGGCCAATCCGCGAGCCGAGAAATCCTGCCCCCACGGCTGCTGCGAGGCATAGCAACGGGATCGCGAGATATACAAGCTCAAGGTTTTGCATTCGTTCAATCAGCCCTGAAGCCGGTCAAGATCCTGAACGTTGATAGAGCGCCGCGTTCGAAACAGCACGATCAAAATGGCGAGGCCAATTGCAGCCTCAGCAGCGGCTACCGTGAGAATAAAGAAAACGAATACCTGTCCCGATAAGTCGCCAAGATAGTGGGAGAACGCCACAAAGTTCATGTTTGCTGCCAACAAGAGCAGTTCAATCGCCATCAGGATAATGACGAGATTTTTTCTGTTTAAAAAGATCCCAACGACACTGATAGCAAACAACAGCGCGCCGACGATCAAATAATGGGACAACGGAATCACGCGTCCTCCTCGGGGCGAGTCGGGAGCGTTACAAGACGTACTCGATCTTCCTTTCGAACCTTGACCTGTTGCTCTGGTGCCTGGTAGCGAGTCACGGGCCGGCGGCGCAATGTCAGAGCGATAGCGGCGACGATAGCAACAAGCAGGATTACCGCTGCCAACTCAAAAGCAAACACATAATCGGTATAAACCAAAGACCCCAGCGCCTTGGTGTTACTGTACTCGGCTATCTGACCTGCTGGCCTGGGCAGACTCTCGGCCGAGAACTCTTTTGAAAACATCACCAAGCCCAGTTCGCCCGCCATCAGTACCGCGACAATGAGGCCCAAGGGGAGATAATTGGTGAAGCCGGCTCTCATTTTCGCGATGTCGATATCCAACATCATGATCACAAAAAGGAACAACACCATTACAGCACCCACGTAAACCAGCACCAACGCGATCGCCAGAAATTCCGCCTCCAGTGTCAACCAGAGACAGGCGGCGCTGAAGAACGCCAGAACCAAAAACAACGCGGAACGGACTGGGTTGCGTACCGTTACCACCAACAGACTCGAAACGATCAGAATCGCCGCAAAGAGATAAAAAATAAACTGAAGAAACGTCATGGTCTACCGGTACGGTGAATCCGCCTGCCGCGCCCGCGCAATGGCGGGTTCGTGCGTGTCCCCAATCTGCAGGAGATCTTGCTTGCTAATCGTCCCTGACGCGCCGGTTTCAAAGTGATATTCATGAATATCGGTTAACACAATGGAATCGACCGGACAGGCCTCTTCGCAGTAACCGCAATAAATGCATTTGAAAAGGTCGATGTCGTATCGGGTCGTTCGACGAGTGCCATCATCCCGCTCCTCCGATTCAATGGTGATCGCGAGGGCCGGGCATACCGCTTCACACAACTTACAGGCGATGCAGCGCTCTTCGCCATTCGGATAACGCCGTAACGCATGTAACCCCCGGAATCGGGGTGACTTGGGCGTCTTCTCATCCGGGTACTGAACGGTGAATTTTTTCTTAAAGAAATACCCGCCGGTTACAGATAGCCCCCGAATCAATTCAGGCAACAACCAGGTTTTTATGAATCTCGAGATCATGGCGATATTTTGATGATCAGGCGAACCAGTAACCCACGGGCGTGAAAAATCGGGCGACCCCAATGACCACAATCCAGACAAGCGTCACGGGGATAAAGACTTTCCAGCCGAGACGCATGATTTGATCGTATCGATAGCGTGGAAACGTAGCCCGAAACCACAAGAACAAAAAAGCCACTCCCGCCAACTTTATAAAAAACCAGCCGATCGCCGGAATCCAGGTAAACGGTGCAAAGGGCAACGGTGCCTGCCATCCTCCGAGAAACATGATGACCGTCAACGCCGAAATAAGAATCATGTTCGCATATTCAGCGAGGAAAAATACCGCGAAACCCATACCTGAATAATCCACATGAAAGCCAGCAACAATCTCCGATTCCCCTTCCGCCACATCGAAGGGCGAACGGTTTGTCTCAGCGACGCCGCTTATTAGATAAACAATAAAGAGCGGGAACAGCGGCAGGAAATACCATTGATGGATGCCACCCGACTGAGCCAGCACAATCTCTCTCAGATTTAAGGAGCCCGCGGCCATCAGGACACCCACTAAGGCGAACCCCATGGCAATCTCATAAGCCACGATTTGCGCCGCTGAACGCATAGCCCCCAGAAAGGCGTATTTGGAGTTGGATGCCCAACCGGCGATCACCACACCATAGACACCCATTGACGTCAATGCCAGCACATAAAGCAAGCTGGCATCGATATCCGCAAGCACCAAGGTGTCGGTAAATGGGATCACGGCCCAGGCCCCGAGGGCGGGCGCCAGCGCAAGGACGGGCGCGATGACAAATAGATAGCGATCCGCGTTGGTCGGAATAATCATTTCCTTAAACATCAGCTTAACCGCGTCCGCGATGGGCTGAAGTAGGCCCCGAGGCCCCACGCGATTAGGCCCAATGCGTACATGCATATAGGCAATGACTTTTCTTTCCGCCAATGTGTAATAGGCGACCGCGGCCAGAAGCGGCAGGATAATGGCGCCGATCTTCAATCCCAGTTGCAGCACCAGGGGTAAAGAATCCCAGACGTAAACAACTAACTCAACCATCAGTAGACGCCCGTTTTACCGATACGACCGAAGCGGAGCCGAAGCGGCTCGTGGAAAACTGACCCAGCGGGATGCCGATACACCCCTTAAGGACCGCAGGGTCTGCACGCACCGCGAGTCGGTTCGTGCGATCACCATCGGTAATCTGGATCAAGTCACCGTCGCCGCACCCCAGGGCTGCCATATCGACAGGATTCATTTCGCAGGCTCTGGCCCGCTCGGCGTCGAGGGTTTTGCTAAGCGCTTGTGCCCGTCGAACAATCGGGTCTCCCGAATAAAGGGGGAGAAAATGAACGCACGAAAAGCCATAGCGATCGGTCTCCGTCGCACTATTTGTCAACGCGTCGCCCACCTCAAGGCTGTCGGAAACATCGAACCGGGCCCGAGGCGGCGGGGGCGGTGAGAGGGTCGCCAGCACCTCGCCGACATCCTGGTAATCAAACCCGGGAAGCGAGAGAAAGTTACCCAACACGCGCAAGACCTTCCAACCCGGCCGGGCTTCGCCTTTGGGCTCAAGCGCCGGTCGCGAAAACTGCACCCGCCCATTGAGATTCATAAAACTTCCGGCAGACTCCGAAAAGGGTGCCACTGGCAGCACAACGGTTGCCTGTTCAGGTACGCCCGAGCGGAAGGCACTAAAACAAAGGACATGTCCTGCTCGACTCATGAGCTCATCCAAACCCTTCGAGTCATGATGATCCGTAGCCGGTTCCAGCCCATAGAGCACCACGGTTTTCGGGCTCGCCCCCAGCATACTCGAGGCGTTGAATCCTGGCGTCGCTGAGCGTTCTCCACCTGCTACCCGATGAGGAACAGCGCCCGTCCACCAGGCCCCTGCCCCATTGCACGGAACCAGCGTACCGAAACTCGCTTGCGTTAATTCGGAAAGAATGCTGCCCAAGATCCGTAGATGGGCACCGTGTCGGTGCGACAGCGCTTGCTCGCCAAGCAAGACGGCTTTCGCCCCACCGCCTTCACTGAGTGTCGCACGCAAGCCCGCTAGTCGATCCGGTGAAATCAAATCAGACTCAAGATGGCGTAGTGCCGCTGGAATCCGCTCGCGGCCTCCTTCGAAAGAACACACCAGCTGATAGAGCCCGCCCGCCAGATCCTTAGGCTTTAGGACCAACTCGTGGTCGACGCGAAAATTGGCGTCTACCGCTCGCTGGCCGAGCACACCAACACACCCTCCCGCTTCTGTCATTTCCCGAATACGAAGTCCCAGTAACGGGATTTCCTTTCTCGGATTAGCGCCAATCAACAGCAAGCTCGACAGCGCGGGGATATCGGCAACGGGCGTTTCAAAACCAGGATACATCGGCGAGCAGTGATCATCCGAAAAATCCCGCTGCCACAGCCGATGATCAATATCGGACGAACCCATGCCCCGCACTAGTTTCTGGAGAAGGAACATCTCCTCCATTGAACTCATGGGATGAATTAACGCAACAAGACCGTGCGCGTCTCCCTCGGCCATTCGCATCGCTTCTGCAGCCGCCTTAAGCGCTTGCTCCCAGGATACCTCCTGCAGACCGGCCCCTGTGCGCACCATCGGGTACAGCAGGCGATCTGGGCTCTCTGCGCCCTCATAGGAAAACCGGTCCCGGTCCGAGATCCAACAGCTATTCACCTGCTCGTTATCGCGCGGAACCACCCGCTTCAGATTTCTTTGAACCGTTTGAAGATTAAGGTTCGAGCCGAGACTGTCATGGGGGCTGATAGCAGCGTGACTCATCAGCTCCCAGGGCCGGGCGCTGAAGCGGTAAGGCTTAGACGTCAGCGCACCGACCGGACACAGGTCAATAATATTTCCCGATACCTCACTATCTACAGAACCCCCAAGATAGGTCTCGACCGTCATATCCTCGCCCCTACCGGTCGCTCCCAGTTCCATGGTTCCGGCGACCTCCCGACCGAAGCGCACGCATCGAGTGCAATGAATACAGCGGGTCATTGCGGTGGCGACCAAGGGGCCAAGATCGAGCGCATCCTTGACCCGCTTTTGCTCCTCGAAGCGTGAGTAGTCCTGTCCGTAACCCATCGCCTGATCCTGAAGCGGACATTCTCCACCCTGATCGCAGACCGGGCAGTCCAAAGGATGGTTGATGAGGAGGAACTCCATTGTGCCCTGCTGCGCCTCAACGGCAATCGTCGAGCGTGTCCTCACGACCATTCCCTCACTCACGGGCGTGGCGCAGGCAGGCAACGGCTTGGGCGCTTTCTCCACCTCAACCAGACACATACGGCAGTTTGCCGCGATAGAAAGTTTTGGGTGATAACAGAACCGCGGAATATAGACCCCGACGTCATCGGCGACCTGGATGATCATGCTGCCTGGGCGGGCAGTGACCTCTCGCCCGTCAATCGTCAGGGTAACCGTAGAAGGTGCGTCCACTACGCTACCCTCTGTTCGGACTGTTCAGACCGTTCGGAATAATTCGGAATCATGGCCTCGAACTCGGAGCGAAAATGCTTGAGAAAACTCTGTACGGGCCACGCGGCCGCATCTCCAAGCGCACAGATCGTTCGGCCCTCGATCCGGTCGGCAACCGCCTTCAGCTGGTCAATATCAGAGGATTGGCCTTTCCCCTCACGAATCCGCTTGAGCATCCGATAGAGCCAGCCTGTTCCTTCTCGGCACGGAGTGCATTGCCCGCAGGATTCCACGAAATAGAAATACGATATCCGCTCTAGAACAGAAACCATACAGGTCGAGTCATCCATCACGATAACCGATCCCGCGCCGAGTGCTGACCCGACTTTCGACAGCCCGTCATAGTCCATGGTCGCGGTCATCATCAGCTCTCCCGGGACCACAGGCACCGAAGACCCACCGGGGATCACGGCTTTCAGCGGTCGCCCTTCCAGAACACCGCCGGCCATGTCTAGCAACTCCGCAAAGGGCAGGCCCAGGGGGACTTCATAATTTCCAGGATTATTGACGTGGCCTGAAACGGAGAAAATTTTGGTGCCGCCGGCGTTCGCTACCCCCATCCCCGAGAACCACTCGGCTCCGTTTCGGATGATAGGCGGTATGGAGGCGAGAGTTTCCGTATTGTTGATGGTCGTGGGTTTGCCAAAGGCGCCAACCTGCGCCGGGAACGGCGGCTTGAATCGCGGTTGGCCTTTCTTGCCCTCCAGCGACTCAAGAAGGGCTGTCTCTTCGCCGCAGATATACGCCCCCGCCCCCCTTTGGGAGTGCAACTCAAAATCGATTCCGGATCCCAGCAGATCGTTTCCGATCAAGCCCGCCTCCCGCGCCTCAGATAAGGCCGATTCAAAACGACTCCACGGTTCGTAGTATTCGCCGCGGATATAGTTGTATCCCACCGTTGCGCCGATTGCGTACCCGGCGAGCGCCATACCCTCAATGACTTGATGTGGGTTAAACCGAAGGATATCCCGATCTTTAAAGGTGCCTGGCTCACTCTCGTCGGAATTGCAGACAATATATTTCTGACCGTCCGCATTGCGCGGCATGAAACTCAGTTTCAGTCCTGTAGGGAATCCTGCGCCACCACGCCCCCTTAGACCGGAGGCTTTAACCGTCTCAATCAATTCTTCTCTTGGCGTGTTTTCCCGAAGCACCTTCTCCCAAGCGGCGTAACCGCCGCGGGAACGGTAAGAGGATAACGTCCAGGGGGATTCTGCTCCCTGGGGGGGTAAGCACACCCGAACTTCCCGGCTATCACTCATGTGTAGTTCGCCAGGCAAGTTGAAACCGTGTCTGGATCTAAATGCTCATGGTAATCATTACCGACAGCCATCATGGGGGCTCCCCCACAAGCGCCCAGACATTCCGCCTCGAGCACGGTGAACCGGCCATCTGCCGTTACCTCTCCTAACTTCACGTTCAGGGTAGCGCACAAGCTCTGGACAACCCGATCGGCGCCCCGTAACTTGCAGGACACATTCGTGCATACCCGTATGGGATGCCGACCCACCGGTTGGGTATAAAACATATCGTAAAAGGTCGCGACTTCGAAAACCTCGATGGGTCTGAGGCTTAAAAGCTCCGCGACCGCAGATACGACTTCTTCTGTGACCCAGCCATGCTCCGCCTGGGCGTAACGGAGCGCGGACTTAACCGCCGCGCGTCGAGAGGGGTATTTCCCTGCCTCGGCCTCGACTTTTTCGATAACCGCCGCTGACAAAACGCTGACGCTCATCGGTCGATCTCTCCGAAAACGATATCCTGTGTTCCGATAATGGCCACAACGTCAGCGAGCATGTGGCCGCGCGCCATCTCATCAAGCGAGGCAAGGTGGGCAAAGCCGGGGGCTCTGATCTTCAGTCGATACGGCTTGTTCGCCCCGTCTGACACGATGTAAATCCCGAACTCGCCCTTGGGAGCTTCGACAGCTTGATAGACCTGTCCCGGGGGTGTGCTGTAGCCCTCGGTAAACAACTTAAAGTGATGAATCAACGACTCCATATCGTCTTTCATCTCGGTTCGGGCGGGCGGCGTCAACTTATGGTCGTCCAACATGACCGGACCGGGGTTCGCCTGTAACCAACTCACACACTGACGAATGATTTCGTTCGACTGGCGCATCTCCTCGACCCGTACAAGATACCGGTCGTAACAGTCGCCGGTGACACCGACCGGAATATCAAAACGAAGCTCCGGATACACCTCATAAGGCTGTTTGCGGCGCAGATCCCACTCGATGCCCGAACCCCGAAGCATCGGACCCGTGAATCCAAGCTGTAGTGCTCGCTCCGGAGACACGACGCCGATATCCACGGTTCGCTGCTTCCAGATTCGATTATCTGTGAGCAGATTTTCGTATTCGTCCACACAACTGGGGAATCGATCGACAAAGGACTGAATAAAGTCCAGCACCGATCCCTCGCGATTCATATTTTTCGCGCGCACGTCTTTTTCCGAATGCACGCGAGACGGACTGTATTGCGGCATTTGCTCAGGCAAGTCTCTGTATACACCGCCCGGTCGAAAATAAGCGGCGTGCAGTCTCGCTCCGGAGGTTGCCTCGTACACATCGCAAAGATCTTCTCGCTCCCGAAAGGCATAAAGAAAGACTGCCATGGCCCCTATATCCAGCCCGTGCGCCGCGATCCAAAGCAGGTGATTTCGGATGCGGGTAATTTCGGAGAACATGACACGGATGTACTGCGCACGAAGCGGTGGCGTTACCCCCAATAACTTTTCAATCGCCAATACGTAGGCATGCTCATTGCACATCATCGATACGTAGTCCAGCCGATCCATGTAACCGATGCTGTGGTTGTACGGCTTGCTCTCCGCTAGCTTCTCGGTAGCCCTATGCAACAGGCCAATGTGGGGATCGATTCGCTCGACGACCTCTCCATCCATCTCCATAACAAGTCGCAACACGCCGTGGGCGGCCGGGTGCTGAGGACCGAAATTCATTGTGTAGTTTCGAATCTCAGTCATTCCCTTATCTCCCGTCGCACCACGCGCGGAACCGTCACGCGCGGGTCAATGGATACGGGCTCATAGACCACTCGGCCTTTTTCCTCATCAAACCGCATTTCCACGTGCCCGCTTAATGGAAAATCCTTCCGGAACGGATGACCCACGAATCCATAGTCCGTCAGCAGACGGCGAAGGTCCGGGTGTCCTTCAAAAAGAATACCGAAAAGATCAAATGCCTCGCGCTCGTACCAGTTCGCACTCGCCCATAGGCTTGCCACACTGGGAATCACGGGACGCGCTTCGTCCACGTAGACCACGACGCGCAGACGCCGGTTCTGACGAACGGAAAGCAGGTGATAGACGACCGCGAATCGTCTTTGGGGATCCTTGTCCGCGATCGCATGCTCAGCGTAATCCACGCCACAAAGATCCATCAGTTGATCAAATTGAAACGTGCGGTTATCGCGCAACGCGCGCAGAAGGGATATTTGAGCCTCCCGTGGGGCTTCAAGCGTCCACTCCTTAAAGCAAAGCGCCGTACTGGCGTGATGCTCCTCGGCGAGGGAATGGAGCGCCTTTTCAAACTGCTCGGTTGATACCCGAGCGTCCGCGTCCCTAGCGCGCGATGGTGTCGTCACGCTTTATCTTCTTCTGCAGCTGAATGATCCCGTACATCAGCGCTTCGGGCGTCGGTGGACAGCCCGGCACGTAGACGTCAACCGGCACGATCCGATCACACCCTCGAACAACGGAATAGGAGTAGTGATAGTAACCACCCCCGTTGGCACACGACCCCATTGAAATAACCCATCTCGGCTCGGGCATTTGGTCATAAACCCGTCGCAGCGCCGGCGCCATCTTGTTGGTCAGTGTACCTGCAACAATCATGACGTCTGACTGGCGTGGGCTGGGTCGGAAGATGATCCCAAACCGGTCGAGGTCATAGCGAGAGGCCCCCGCATGCATCATCTCCACGGCGCAGCAGGCGAGCCCGAAGGTCATTGGCCACATAGACCCGGTCCTGGCCCAATTGATCAGATCGTCCAGTTTGGCCGTGGCCCATCCTTGCGATAGCGCCCCCTCAAGAGACATCGGTCATTACTCCCACTCGAGCGCTCCTTTCATCCACTCATATATGAAACCAACCACCAGAATGAGCAAAAATAGCATCATGGCAAGGAAGCCAAACACACCGATTTCATCCAGAACGATTGCCCACGGAAAAAGGAAAGCGATTTCCAAATCAAAGATGATGAAAAGGATGGCCACCAGGTAGTAGCGGACATC
>Ga0181578_10000889_pt1 | contig 28772 bp, 21 predicted proteins | sample 071ome_21_FD_148659 | JGI IMG/M metagenome (GOLD analysis project Ga0181578, IMG submission 148659) | Coastal salt marsh microbial communities from the Groves Creek Marsh, Skidaway Island, Georgia - 071401CT metaG (spades assembly) | ecosystem: Environmental > Aquatic > Marine > Intertidal zone... | reverse complement strand
CGAGGCATTCACATCCAGCACATCCATGCGGGGCGCAGCCACCATAACCTCGCCCACGGTCAGGCTGGCCATGCGCAACACGCCTTCAAGCATTTGCCGCGCGTCGGGGGCAATGACCTGCTCCTCTTCGGCGTCTGCCAAGCTATCGAGAAGGCCTTGGGTACTGGGCTTGCGCCTCAACCAACGCAGCCATTTGGCATGGCGCCAAGCCGGGGGGATAAAAGAAGCCACGGTGGCCAGCAGCGGGGTGCGCCGCGAGGCCGAGGGAGGTTCGTTCACAAAAATCGCATAATGCTTTAAAGGGCAAAGCATACCGCAAAAACCCCCACCTGTTCATCCATGACATCTTCATCTGGTGCGGCCCAAGTCAGCGCGTCCATCAAGGTTTTGGAGCGCGGTTGGCTCTCCAGCAACAGCGTGGTGCTACGCGGCGCGGCAGGTGCCGCGGTGGTTGATACCGGTTACGTGTTGCACGCGGCGCAAACCGTGGACCTGGTGAAAGAGGCTTGCGGTGGTTTGCCTTTGATCCAGGTTGTGAACACTCACTTGCACAGCGACCACTGCGGCGGCAACGCGGCGCTACAAGCAGCCTTCGCCAGTGTGCAAACCTGGATACCCAGCCGCTCCGCCGAGGCGGTGCGCCATTGGAAAGACGAGGCCCTGAGCTACCGCGCCACCGGACAGCAATGTCCACGGTTTGCATTCACCCACCTGCTGCAGGCCAACACCAGCGTGCAGTTGGCTGGCCAGGTGTGGGAGATTCATGCAGCCCCTGGCCATGACCCGGACGCGGTCATGCTGTTCGAGCGGCAGACGGCGACGCTTATTTCGGCCGACGCACTCTGGCACGACGGGTTTGGTGTTTTGTTTCCCTTGCTTCATCATGACCACTCGGCCGTTGACGCGGCCCGTCATACCCTGCAAACCATTGCACAGCTGCAGCCTAAGGTGGTGATTCCGGGTCATGGGCCGCCCTTTGACGACGTGCAAGCGGCACTCGCACGCGCCCACGATCGGCTGGACTTTATCGCAGCCAACCCCGCAAAACACCGATTGCACGCGGCGCGCGTTTTAATTAAGTTCCACTTGATGCAGGTCAAACGGTTGCCGATGGACGCCCTTGTGCAATGGGTACGCGACACACCGTATCTGCAACTGCTTGCCCAAGACATGATGGGTAGCGCCAGCCCAGACGCCACCGCTTGGCAAGAATGGCTCGCAGGTTTACTCAACGATTTGGTGCGCAAACAGGCCATTGAGCTGGCCGACGGATGGGTAACCGACCTGGCGTAAGCGCGACGCCGGTCCCAAGCCTTTTAACCCAAAGAAAAACGCCCGCTGGCAAAGACCAACGGGCGTTTTGAATAAAAGCCTGACGATGTCCTACTTTCACACGGGCATCCGCACTATCATCGGCGCTAAGGCGTTTCACTGTCCTGTTCGGGATGGGAAGGAGTGGGACCACCTTGCTATGGTCATCAGGCAAACCGTTTGACACCACGCGTATTCTGCGAGGCGTCCAATTTATAAAGTCGAATCAGCTACTTGATTGGTGTCGCCAACAAGTCGGCATAACAACAGTATTCTGAACAAACCCATGATCACAAGGGATCAAGGTTATAAGGTCAAGCCGCACGAGCAATTAGTACTGGTTAGCTTAACGCATTGCTGCGCTTCCACACCCAGCCTATCAACGTCCTGGTCTTGAACGACTCTTTAGGGGGCTCAAGGCCCCGGCAGATCTAATCTTGAAACGAGTTTCCCGCTTAGATGCTTTCAGCGGTTATCTCTTCCGAACTTAGCTACCCGGCAATGCCACTGGCGTGACAACCGGTACACCAGAGGTTCGTCCACTCCGGTCCTCTCGTACTAGGAGCAGGCTTCCTCAAATCTGCAGCGCCCACGGAAGATAGGGACCAAACTGTCTCACGACGTTTTAAACCCAGCTCACGTACCTCTTTAAATGGCGAACAGCCATACCCTTGGGACCGGCTACAGCCCCAGGATGAGATGAGCCGACATCGAGGTGCCAAACACCGCCGTCGATATGAACTCTTGGGCGGTATCAGCCTGTTATCCCCAGAGTACCTTTTATCCGTTGAGCGATGGCCCTTCCATTCAGAACCACCGGATCACTATGTCCTGCTTTCGCACCTGCTCGACTTGTCGGTCTCGCAGTTAAGCACGCTTATGCCATTGCACTATTAGCACGATGTCCGACCGTACCTAGCGTACCTTCGAACTCCTCCGTTACGCTTTGGGAGGAGACCGCCCCAGTCAAACTGCCTACCATGCACTGTTCCCAACCCAGATAATGGGCCAAGGTTAGAACCTCAAACACACCAGGGTGGTATTTCAAGGATGGCTCCATGCGAACTAGCGTCCGCACTTCAAAGCCTCCCACCTATCCTACACAGATCTGTTCAAAGTCCAATACAAAGCTACAGTAAAGGTTCATGGGGTCTTTCCGTCTTTCCGCGGGGAGATTGCATCATCACAAACATTTCAACTTCGCTGAGTCTCTGGAGGAGACAGTGTGGCCATCGTTACGCCATTCGTGCAGGTCGGAACTTACCCGACAAGGAATTTCGCTACCTTAGGACCGTTATAGTTACGGCCGCCGTTTACTGGGACTTCGATCAAGAGCTTGCACCCCATCAATTAATCTTCCAGCACCGGGCAGGCGTCACACCCTATACGTCCACTTTCGTGTTTGCAGAGTGCTGTGTTTTTAATAAACAGTCGCAGCCACCTATTTTTTGCAACCCCTTTTGGCTCCCCCTGTACAGGTTCACCTACTTAGGGTACACCTTCTCCCGAAGTTACGGTGTCAATTTGCCGAGTTCCTTCTCCAGAGTTCTCTCAAGCGCCTTAGAATACTCATCTCGCGCACCAGTGTCGGTTTGCGGTACGGTCGTATGTAGCTGAAGCTTAGTGGCTTTTCCTGGAAGCAGGGTATCACTCACTTCGGAAGCAAGCTTCCTCGTTATCACCCCTCATCTAAGCCCGGCGGATTTGCCTACCAGGCACGACTACAGGCTTGAACCGGGACATCCAACACCCGGCTGAGCTAACCTTCTCCGTCCCCACATCGCACTACATATCGGTACAGGAATTTTGACCTGTTTCCCATCAGCTACGCATTTCTGCCTCACCTTAGGGGCCGACTCACCCTACGCCGATGAACGTTGCGTAGGAAACCTTGCGCTTTCGGCGAGGGGGCTTTTCACCCCCTTTAACGCTACTCATGTCAGCATTCGCACTTCTGATACCTCCAGCATGCCTCACAGCACACCTTCGCAGGCTTACAGAACGCTCTCCTACCATGCACAGTAAACTGTGCATCCGCAGCTTCGGTTATTGGCTTGAGCCCCGTTACATCTTCCGCGCAGGACGACTCGATCAGTGAGCTATTACGCTTTCTTTAAATGATGGCTGCTTCTAAGCCAACATCCTGACTGTTTGTGCCTTCCCACTTCGTTTCCCACTTAGCCAATATTAGGGACCTTAGCTGGCGGTCTGGGTTGTTTCCCTCTTGTGTCCGGACGTTAGCACCCGGTGCACTGTCTCCCAAGCTGTACTCATCGGTATTCGGAGTTTGCCTTGGTTTGGTAAGTCGCCATGACCCCCTAGCCAAAACAGTGCTCTACCCCCGACGGTAATACTTGAGGCACTACCTAAATAGTTTTCGGAGAGAACCAGCTATCTCCAGGTTTGTTTAGCCTTTCACCCCTATCCACAGCTCATCCGCTAATTTTGCAACATTAGTCGGTTCGGACCTCCAGTACCTGTTACGGCACCTTCATCCTGGCCATGGATAGATCACCTGGTTTCGGGTCTACACCTAGCGACTGGACGCCCTATTCGGACTCGGTTTCCCTACGCCTGCCCTATTCGGTTAAGCTTGCCACTAAATGTAAGTCGCTGACCCATTATACAAAAGGTACGCCGTCACCCTTGCGGGCTCCGACTTTTTGTAAGCATGCGGTTTCAGGATCTATTTCACTCCCCTCCCGGGGTTCTTTTCGCCTTTCCCTCACGGTACTGGTTCACTATCGGTCGATGAAGAGTATTTAGCCTTGGAGGATGGTCCCCCCATGTTCAGACAGGATTTCACGTGTCCCGCCCTACTTTTCGTTAGCTCAGTACCACACAAGTCTTTTCGCATACAGGACTATCACCTTTTGTAGCCGCACTTTCCAGAGCGTTTTGCTGAGTCTTGTGTTATCACTAACAGGCTGGTCCGATTTCGCTCGCCACTACTTTCGGAATCTCGGTTGATTTCTTTTCCTCGAGTTACTTAGATGTTTCAGTTCACTCGGTTCGCCTCTTTACCCTATGTATTCAGGTAAAGATACCCTTGCGGGTGGGTTTCCCCATTCGGACACCCTCGGATCAAAGCTTATTTGCCAGCTCCCCGAGGCTTTTCGCAGGCTATCACGTCCTTCGTCGCCTTTCATCGCCTAGGCATCCACCACATGCTCTTGTTCACTTGACCTTATAACTTTGACCCCTCGGTAAACCGTTGGGCAAAATCGTAAAGATCAGAACACTATCGCGTTATGCCGAATCGGCAGCTTTCGCTGCCAATTTTCTTGTTGACGCAATCAAGTTGCTTTTTGCTTTTAAACAAAAAGCGCTGATTTTCGACTCTATAAATTGTTAAAGAACAGGTGTTTGTCCACACGGTGCAAACACAGGCAATACGTCTAAGACGACTTGCCTGTGCCCACAAAGAAGTGGTGGAGGATGACGGGATCGAACCGACGACCCCCTGCTTGCAAAGCAGGTGCTCTCCCAGCTGAGCTAATCCCCCAGTTGCCAGCGCACCAGAAAGTGGTGGGTCTGGTAGGTCTCGAACCTACGACCCCCGCCTTATCAAGACGGTGCTCTAACCAACTGAGCTACAGACCCATCTGTCCGCCGCCGGTTGCCACGCAACCCGCTTCGCTGGCACATAACCCTTACAGCCGATAAGCGTGGGCGCCTGAGTGTCCTCAAGCTGATATTTCCAGAAAGGAGGTGATCCAGCCGCACCTTCCGATACGGCTACCTTGTTACGACTTCACCCCAGTCACGAACCCCGCCGTGGTAATCGCCCTCCTTGCGGTTAGGCTAACTACTTCTGGCGGAACCCGCTCCCATGGTGTGACGGGCGGTGTGTACAAGACCCGGGAACGTATTCACCGTGACATGCTGATCCACGATTACTAGCGATTCCGACTTCATGCAGTCGAGTTGCAGACTACAATCCGGACTACGACTGGGTTTATGGGATTGGCTCCCCCTCGCGGGTTGGCAACCCTTTGTACCAGCCATTGTATGACGTGTGTAGCCCTACCCATAAGGGCCATGAGGACTTGACGTCATCCCCACCTTCCTCCGGTTTGTCACCGGCAGTCTCGTTAGAGTGCCCAACTAAATGTAGCAACTAACGACAAGGGTTGCGCTCGTTGCGGGACTTAACCCAACATCTCACGACACGAGCTGACGACAGCCATGCAGCACCTGTGTCCAGGTTCCCTTTCGGGCACGAATCCATCTCTGGAAACTTCCTGGCATGTCAAGGGTAGGTAAGGTTTTTCGCGTTGCATCGAATTAAACCACATCATCCACCGCTTGTGCGGGTCCCCGTCAATTCCTTTGAGTTTCAACCTTGCGGCCGTACTCCCCAGGCGGTCAACTTCACGCGTTAGCTTCGTTACTGAGTCAGTGAAGACCCAACAACCAGTTGACATCGTTTAGGGCGTGGACTACCAGGGTATCTAATCCTGTTTGCTCCCCACGCTTTCGTGCATGAGCGTCAGTACAGGCCCAGGGGACTGCCTTCGCCATCGGTGTTCCTCCGCATATCTACGCATTTCACTGCTACACGCGGAATTCCATCCCCCTCTGCCGTACTCGAGCCTTGCAGTCACAAGCGCCATTCCCAGGTTGAGCCCGGGGATTTCACGCCTGTCTTACAAAACCGCCTGCGCACGCTTTACGCCCAGTAATTCCGATTAACGCTTGCACCCTACGTATTACCGCGGCTGCTGGCACGTAGTTAGCCGGTGCTTATTCTTACGGTACCGTCATTAGCAAGAGGTATTAGCCCTTACCGTTTCGTTCCGTACAAAAGCAGTTTACAACCCGAAGGCCTTCTTCCTGCACGCGGTATTGCTGGATCAGGGTTGCCCCCATTGTCCAAAATTCCCCACTGCTGCCTCCCGTAGGAGTCTGGGCCGTGTCTCAGTCCCAGTGTGGCTGGTCGTCCTCTCAGACCAGCTACAGATCGTTGGCTTGGTGAGCCTTTACCCCACCAACTACCTAATCTGACATCAGCCGCTCCAGTCGCGCGAGGCCCGAGGGTCCCCCGCTTTCATCCGTGGATCGTATGCGGTATTAATCCGGCTTTCGCCGAGCTATCCCCCACGACTGGGCACGTTCCGATGCATTACTCACCCGTTCGCCACTCGCCATCGGGCCGAAGCCCATGCTGCCGTTCGACTTGCATGTGTAAAGCATACCGCCAGCGTTCAATCTGAGCCAGGATCAAACTCTTTAGTTTGATCTTTTTGAAAGCTCTTTCTAAACGGAATTGAAGTGAACTTCACTTCTTCTGTCTAGTGAGCGAATGTGTCAGCTTTTTGGCTAACTCACACGCCCACACTTATCGGCTGTAATTTGTTAAGGATCTTTTAGGGTTTCCCCTGCTCCGCTGCGATGAGCGAAGCCCTCTACTGTAGCACACTTTTTTTGGCTGTCTAGCCCCTTTTGAAAAAATATTTCGTTGGGGTTGTGGGCTGCTTGGCAAATCTGCCACCGCCCTTGACGTGCACTAAGCGAAGCCCGTCACTATAGCACGGTTTTGCCAGTGCACCAGGGGCATACCAAGCGGTCACGACGGTGACCCAGAGCCCACCGCCCGCCAAACAAAATATGCCGCATGGCTTTTGTGTATTTGGTTCGGCACGGGCAAGCGTCTTTTTTGGCGGACGATTACGATCAGCTCAGTGCGGTTGGCGCGACGCAGGCGGCCTTGCTGGGAGCGCTGTGGCGTGAGCATGGGCCGCGTTTTGACGCGGTTTGGACCGGCACGTTGCGCCGGCATGAACAAACGCTTGCATCACTGAGCGAGCATTGCCCCGGGCTGCCGCAGGCCCAGCAAACGTCTGCGCTCAACGAATACGACGCCGATGCGCTGCTGGCGGCTTTGGGGCCAGACGCAAAACGCCCACCCAAGGACAGCACCGAAGGTTACCGGGCGTATTTTCAGCATTTGCGTAAGGCGCTGGGGCTGTGGATGGGTGGCGCCATTGAGCCACCAGGTTTGGGATCGTTTGCCGCGTTTCGCCAGCAGTTGGTGGATTGGTTAACAGCGCAGCGCGATGGGACGGATCGACACGTGTTGGTGGTGAGCAGTGGCGGACCGATTTCCACCCTGGTGGGCCACGTGTTGGGGGCGGCACCGGCGACGATGGTGGATTTGAATTTTCAAATGCGCAACACGGCCGTCACCACCCTTTTGGCGGCGCGGTCGCGTTGTCAGCTTTTGTCCTTTAACAACTTGCCGCATCTGCTCTCGAGCGAGCGCCGCGAGCTGCTGACCTCGGCCTGAATCGACGCCAGCCTTGGCCCTGAAACACCGGGGCGATGTACTACCATTCGACTATGAAAAATTTGGGTAGGCTGAGGCCTTTATGGGCGCGTGGGTGGCGCGGTATGTGGGTGCGGGTGACGTTGCTGGGCGCCGCGTGTTTAACGACCATGAGCGGCGCGGCGCAAGGTCTGCCTTTGGATGCGGCGACGTACACCTCGCCTCAGGCGACGGTGACGTTGATGGCGCATGCCCCCCAAGGGGTGGGACCGGGCCAACCGATGTGGTTGGGCTTGCGTATCAAACATGCCCCTGGCTGGCACACGTATTGGCGCAATTCCGGCGATTCAGGCCTGCCGACCACGCTTGATTGGACCTTGCCCAAAGGTTGGAGCGCCGGTGATGTGGCCTGGCCTGCCCCAATTAAATTTTTCTTGGGGCCATTGGCCAACTACGGCTACGAGGGCGATGTCTTGCTAAGCGCGCCGGTGACCGTGGCCGATGGCTCGGCTGGCCCGTGGCAAGTGGCATTGCGCGCGCAGTGGCTGAGCTGCCGCAAGGAATGCATTCCAGAGGAGGCCGATCTACGCTTGACGCTGCCGGCTGGCGCGTCGTTGGGCACTCATACTGCGGTGTTTGAATCGAATTGGGCGCGTGTACCAAGCGATGTGGCGAGCCCGCAAGGGCAGGCACTGCCCACCGCCACACGGTTGAAGTTACGCGTGCCAGGCTTGCCAGCGGCATGGGTGGGACAGGCGTTGGAGGTGTTTCCAGAAACCGAGGGGCTGATTGTGCCCGGCGACCCTTGGCAGCAGGCTTGGGTGGGTGACGTGTTTGAGGCGGACTTGCCGTTGTCGCCATTTCGCCAAGCGCAGCCCACGCAGCTGCCTGTGGTTGTTACGCCAAAGCCAGCAAAGGGTGCCGAGGCGCTGGGTGTAAGGGTCACATTGCCAGTGGTGGCGTCTTGGCCGCCGGTCAATCAACCCGCGGCGATGTCCAGTGGGTTGGCGCAAGCCCTGCAACAACCCACGACCAACACCGACACGCTGCCGCTGGCCATGGCGCTGGTTTGGGCCTTGTTGGGTGGCGCGTTGTTGAACTTGATGCCTTGTGTGTTTCCGGTGTTGGCCATTAAGGGGTTGGCGTTGGCGCAACCCACCCACAGCAGCGCGCACCGACGCCAGATGGCGTTGGCCTATGGCGGCGGGGTGGTGTTTAGCTTTTTGATTTTGGCTGGGTTGTTTTTGGGCTTACGCGCCGCGGGCGAGGCCGTAGGCTGGGGGTTTCAATTGCAGTCGCCCACGGTGGTGGCGCTGCTGGCGTTGTGGTTTGTGGTGTTGGGGTTGCAATTGGCTGGGTTGTTTGAGTGGGGTGCGGTGTTGCCCAGCGCGATGTCGGACATGCGGTGGCGTCGTCCCTCGGTGGAGGCGGCGTGGTCGGGCGTGCTGGCCACGGTGGCGGCCTCGCCGTGTACGGCGCCATTCATGGGCGCGGCACTTGGCGCGACGCTGTTGATGACCACGTTCGAGTCGTTGTTGGTATTTGCGGCGCTGGGCGTGGGCATGGCGCTGCCCTTTATGGCCCTGGCTTGGTGGCCGGGATTGACGCGGCGCTTGCCCAAACCCGGGGCTTGGATGCAAACGTTCAAACAGTTTTTGGCTTTTCCCATGCTTGCAACCTCGATTTGGTTGGTGTGGGTTCTGGGTCAACAAACCGGGATTGGTGGGGCTGCCGCGTTGTTGCTGTTGATGCTGGCAGTGGCTTGGGTGCTGTGGCTTTGGTACCGCGTGACCGCTCGACATTGGCGACTGGTTGGTTTGTTGTTGGTGCTGCTTGGCGCGTTTAGCCTATGGCCAACGGTGGTGCAGCCACTGGCACGCGCGGCGGATCCGACCGTGGCCCAAGCCGATGCGCAGGGACGCTGGCAGGCGTGGAGTCAAGCCAAGGTAGACGCGGCATTGGCCAGGGGCGAATCGGTGTTTGTGGATTTCACTGCGGCCTGGTGCGTGACCTGCCAATTCAACGAGCGCACGGCCTTGGCCGCCCCCGAGGTGTGGCAACGGGCGCGCCAGTCGAACGTGTTGATGCTGCGTGCCGACTGGACCAGTCGCGACGACGCGATCACGCGCGCACTGGCGGCACTGGGGCGCTCGGGCGTGCCGACTTACGCGCTGCATCGACCGAATCAGCCACCGGTGTTGCTGCCGGAGTTGTTAACAACCTCCATTGTGCTGGCAGCCCTGCCACAATAACGCGATGAACACGCCCCTGAAAAACGACACCTTTTTGCGCGCCTGCTGGCGACAAAGCACCCCACACACGCCCATGTGGCTGATGCGCCAAGCGGGGCGTTATCTGCCTGAGTACCGCGCCACACGCGCCATGGCGGGCAGCTTCATGGGGCTGGCCACCAACGCCGATTACGCCACCGAGGTGACCTTGCAGCCGTTGGATCGCTATGACCTTGATGCGGCGATTTTGTTTAGCGATATTTTGACCGTCCCCGATGCCATGGGCTTGGGTCTTTCATTTGAAGCGGGCGAAGGACCGAAGTTTGCCCAGGTGGTGCGCGATGAAGCCGCGGTACGCGCGCTGGCGGTACCTGATATGGCGCGCTTACAGTATGTTTTTGATGCGGTGAGCAGTATCCGACGGGCGTTGCAGGGGCGGGTGCCCTTGATCGGTTTTTCGGGTAGCCCCTGGACCTTGGCGTGCTACATGGTGGAGGGTGGTGGCTCGAGTGACTACCGTCATGTAAAAACGTTGATGGTGTCGCGCCCCGACCTGATGCATGCGTTGCTGGCGGTCAACGCCGACGCCGTGGCTCAGTATTTGAACGCACAGATCGAGGCGGGTGCGCAGGCGGTGATGGTGTTTGATAGCTGGGGCGGTGTGCTGGCCGACGGGGCGTTTCAAACCTTCAGCCTGGCTTACACGCGCAGGGTGCTGGAGCAATTGAAACCGAGCCACAACGGTGAAGCCATTCCACGGATTGTGTTTACTAAGGGTGGCGGGCTTTGGCTGCCTGAGATGGCGGCGTTGCCCTGCCAGGTGCTGGGGGTGGATTGGACCGTGAATTTGTCCACCGCACGCAAGCAGGTGGGGCAAAGCCACGCCCTGCAGGGGAATTTGGATCCGATGGTGTTGTTTGCGCCACCGGAACAGGTGGCCGAGCAGGCGCGGGCGGTGCTGGATGCGTTTGGCGCCCCCCACGTGGGCGACGGTGAAGGCCCCACCCACATCTTTAACCTAGGGCACGGCATCAGCCAATTCACGCCGCCTGAGCACGTGTCGGCGCTGGTTGAAACGGTTAAAAGTTATTCACAGGGACAACGCCAGCGTGCACCAAAATAGGGGCTTGGGATGGCGCCACAAGGTGCCGCACCAGGCGAGTTGTGCACAAAAATCCGAGGCATGCATACTCGACGTAGCAAATTGTTAAACCGGTCACAAACGCCATTGATTGGCTGCAAACCATTGTTTTTAAAGACATTTTTTGCCAGCCTCTGATCGCCACAAGAAAAACTTTGGTATGCCATTACGCAACATGGGTGTAATACGGCGGTTTTTTCAACAAAGATATCCACATGGTTGGAATCGACCGGCGCGCCCATTGAAAAATCAATGGGTTAAGGCCCAACCACACGAAGTTGCTTGAGTTTTGAGCGGTAACGTGGACCAACATTTACTTGACGTTTGGGTGCCCTTACCGGCGCACTCAGGGCAAGACCAGCCGCTGCGCTATGCCGCGACGCAGGCATGGCCGCACGGTACGCTGGTGCGCGTACCGTTGGGCAAGCGGCAGGTGTTGGGCGTGGTGACACGCAGCGAAACACCTCGCCCCTTTGAGGGCGAGATGCGCCAAGCCGAGGTGCTGCACCCTGACCTTGCGCCGTTATCAGCGCAATGGATGGACCTGGTGTGCTTTGCCGCAGGCTATTACCAGCGTACGGTGGGAGAAGCCATGGCCACGGTGCTGCCACCGTGGCTCAAACAAGTTAGCGCCAAAGCTTTGTCCAAGTACCTTGCCGAGGCCCCCACCCGGGAGCATGACAAGGCCGCGTTGGCCACGGCAACCTTGCCCACGCCCACCACGGCGCAACACGCCGCGCTGGCAACCTGGCGCGGCGCCGATCGGCCTGTGCTGCTGCATGGTGTGACGGGCAGTGGCAAGACCGAGGTGTATTTACGTGCCGCCGAGGAGGTACTGAACCAGGACCATGCACAGGTGTTGGTGCTGGTGCCAGAGATCAACCTAACCCCGCAACTGGTGCAGCGCTTTGAGGCACGTTTTGGGGCGGCGACGGTGGCGGTGCAACACAGCGCCATGACGCCGGTGCAACGCCTAAGGCACTGGCTAAGGGGGCATACCGGCGTGGCGCGCGTGATGCTGGGCACACGCTTGGCGGTATTTGCCAGTTTGCCGCAATTGCGCGCGGTGGTGGTGGACGAGGAGCATGACCCAAGCTACAAGAGTCAAGATGGTTTGCGCTTTCATGCACGCGACCTGGCGATTTACCGCGGGCATCAGCTGCAAGGGCAGCACGACAGCGCACGCGCCACCCTGCTGGGGTCGGCCACACCGTCTTTAGAGAGCTGGCAGGCGGCGCAACAGGGGCGCTACGCACTGACTGAGCTTAGCCAAAGGGCCGCGCACGCGGCCATGCCCGACGTGCACCTGGTGGACACCCGTCATTTGCCGGCCAACGACTGGTTGGCGCCGCAGGTGCTGGCGCAGCTGCACCAAGCTGTGAACCGTGGCGAGCAAGGGCTGGTGATGCTCAACCGCCGTGGTTACGCCGTGGCGCTGCGCTGCCCAGCGTGTGGCTGGAAAAGTGCGTGCCCACATTGCAGCGCGTTTCAGGTGTATCACAAGGGTGAGCGGGTGTTGCGCTGCCACCATTGCAGCGCCGCGGCACCGGTGCCGCGCCAATGCCCGAGCTGCGGGGAGCTTGACATCAAACCGGTGGGCCACGGCACCGAGCAGGCCGAGGAGCAATTGGCTCAGCAGCTGCGCGCGCAACAAAAAGACGATGGCTCAGCGCTGCGTGTGCTGCGCATGGACGCAGACACCACCCAAGGCCCCGCGGCACTCACCCAAGCCCTCGAGCAGGTGCACCGCGGTGAGGTGGACGTGTTGCTGGGAACGCAAATGATTGCCAAAGGGCACGACTTTAGGCGGCTGAGCGTGGCGGTGGCACTGGATGTGGATGCAGCCTTGTACAGCGCCGATTTTCGGGCCCCTGAGCGCTTGTTTGCGCTGCTGATGCAAACCATGGGGCGCGCGGGACGCGACCCGGCTTATCCGGCTCATATGTGGATTCAAACCGCCAGCCCGCAGCACCCGTTGTTTGCCGCGTTGGTTAAACACGACTACGCCGCCTTCGCGCGTGCCGAACTCGAACGCCGCGAACAAGCGGCGCTACCCCCTTACACCCACCAAGCGTTGATCCGCTGCGAAGCACGGCACATGCAGGATGCGTTGGATTTTTTGCAGCGCGCGCGCGAGGCGCTGGGGCCGACGCTGGGGCAGGCCCACCTGTATGCCCCGGTGCCGGCGCCGATGGCGCGCTTGGCTGGGCGCGAGCGGGCTCAAATGCTGCTGGAATCGGACCGGCGACCACACACCCGGGCCGCAGCCCACAGAGTCAAGCAGCATTTACTTTCCATGCCGCGCCAAGGCGTGCTGCGCTGGGCCATTGACATGGATCCGCTGCAAATTTAACCCCACATTGGACTTTGACGCAGGCCGTAGACCGCCGCCGAGAAGGTGACAAAGGCCAAGACCGTGGTGAGCAAGATGATGCGCGCGATGCGCCCGGTGTCGGCGTTGAAACGCTCGGCCAGCATGGAGACGTTGCTGGCGCTGGGCAAGGCAGCCACCAACACCAATACGGTTAAGGTCTCAAGGGCGATGGGCCAGCCCAAACGAATAAACAGCAGCCCCCCCATGAGCACCAACAACGGATGCAGCAGCAACTTGATGACAACCACGGGCCACACCGCCACGCTTGTAACCGAACCAGGGGCCACACCCTGAGCCCGGGCCAACACCGCGCCGATGGTAAAGAGCGCCGTGGGTGAGGCGGCATCGGCCAGCATCCAAACGCTTTGTTCTACGGCTTTGGGCAGCTGCCACTGCGCCGCCGAAAACCACGCCCCCAGCAAAATCGCCCAGGGCATGGGATTGCTCAGCACCCCACGCAAGGCCCGTTTGGCTGCAACGCGCGCCCCAGCCAAGCCAGCCCCGTCAAGCCTGGACAAGGCAATGCACAGCGAGCTGGTGACCACCAAATCGATCAAGATGGTAATGATGACCGGTGCCGAAACTTGCACCCCAAGCAGCCCCACCAACAACGGCACACCCATGAAACCGGTGTTGGGAAAAGCCGCCACCAATGCACCAAAAGACGCGTCGTTCCAGCCAATGGGGCCACGGCGCGTCAGCACCAGGGTGCATGCCACCACCAGCAACGAAACACTCAAGTGCAACACCCAGATCGCGGGCTGCAGCAACTGCGCCATATCGGTGGTGACGCCAAAGCGAAACAGCATGCAAGGCAGTGCGAAAAACAGCACAAAGGTGTTGAGGCCTGGAATGGCGCCCAACGGCACCCAGCCCCGCCGGGCGGCACCGTAGCCCAACAGCACCAGGGCAAAAAACGGAAACGTAACGCCAAACACATGCAACATCGTGGGGCGCATTGTCGCACCGGCTATAGTGCTCGGTTGGTTGACGCGTGACCCATGACAAATGTTTTAAATCTGGCCCAAATGCAGGCGGTTCACCACACGGGGGGGCCGTCCTTGGTACTGGCCGGTGCCGGGTCGGGCAAGACGCGGGTGATCGTGCACAAAATTGCCCACCTTTTGGCGCAGGGCACGCCGGCCGAGTCAATCGCGGCCATTACCTTTACCAACAAAGCGGCGGCCGAGATGCGCGAGCGCGCCAAAGCGCTGGCGGGTAAGGCGGCGAGCAAGGTGTTGATTTGCACGTTTCATGCATTGGGCGTGCACATGCTGCGCCAAGACGGGGAGCACGTAGGGCTTAAGCCCCAGTTTTCTATTCTTGACAGCGACGACACCCTGGCGTTGATCAAAGACTGCGGCGGTGGCACCGATTTGCCCACGGCGCGCCGATGGCAATGGACCATCAGCCGCTGGAAGAACGAGGGGCTTGACCCCGAGGCCGCCATGGCCCAAGCCAAGGACGAGGATGAACGGGTGGCCGCACGCATCATGACGCGTTACCACGAGCGTTTGGCGGCTTATCGAAGCGTGGATTTTGACGATTTGATTTTGCTGCCGCTGCGCTTGCTGCAGCAGCATCCGGAGGTTAGAGGGCGATGGCAAGCGGCCTACGCGCATTGGTTGGTGGACGAGTACCAAGACACCAATGCCACGCAGTACGCGCTGCTGCAGTTGCTGGCCGGCGCACGTGCGCGCATGACATTGGTGGGCGACGACGACCAGTCGATTTACGGCTGGCGCGGCGCCACGCTGGACAACCTGCGGCGCTTGCCGCAGGACTACCCTGAGCTAAAGGTGATCAAACTGGAGCAAAACTACCGCTCCACCCGCGCCATTTTGCAAGCAGCCAACCAACTCATTGCGGGCAACCCCAAACTATTTGAAAAAAAACTTTGGAGCGAGCTGGGTGAGGGAGAGGCGGTACAGGCACTGGCCTGCGACCATGAGGAGCACGAGGCCGAGCGCATGGCCGCGCGCTGGCTGACACTGCGCGCAGCCAACCCCAGCCTACGCTGGCGTGACATGGCGGTGCTGTACCGCGCCAACCATCAGTCGCGCCCGCTGGAGCAAGCGCTGCGACGGGCGCAGATTCCGTACAAAGTCTCGGGTGGCCAAAGTTTTTTTGATCGCGCCGAAATCAAAGACGTGTGCGCGTGGCTAAGGCTGTTGGTAAACCAAGACGATGACCCGGCGTTTTTACGCGCCATTGGCAGCCCCAAACGCGGCATTGGCCACCAAACCCTGGCGGCTCTGGGGACCCTGGCTCACGGTCTGCGCTTGAGCTTGTTCGATGCGCTGCATGCGCACGCGCTTGAGGCCAGTGTCACGCAGCGCGCCTACGACAACCTGCGCGGTTTTGGCCAAGAAGTTAACGCGCTGCAGTTTGCCGCCCAAGGGGCACACAACCCTGAGGCGGCGCGCGAGGTCTTGGCCGATTGGCTGAAAAATCTGGGCTACGAGCAACATTTGCATGACAGCGAGGACAGTCCGGCAGCCGCAGCCAAGCGCTGGGGCCATGTCATGGAGTTTTGCGACTGGATGGCGCAGCGTTGCCAAGGCGCTGACCCCTCGCTACGCGCGGTGAGCTTGTTGGACGTGGCACAAAGCGTGGCGTTGGCCTCAACCCTGGACGAGCGCGGCGACGACGCCGATGTGGTGACTTTATCCACGCTGCACGCGGCCAAAGGCTTGGAGTGGCCGCACGTCTGGCTGGCTGGCGTCAACGAAGACGTGCTGCCGATGCGGCGTGAAGCCGAGGTCGACCTGCCAGCGGCCGAATTGACGGCGCGCCTGGAGGAAGAACGGCGCTTGATGTACGTGGGGATCACCCGTGCCAAGCAAACCTTGGTGGTGAGCTGGCAAAACCGACGCAAACGCGCGCGCGAGTGGGTGACGGGCAAGCCGAGTCGGTTTGTGAGCGAAATGGCGTTGGCACAGAATCAACCAACCCTTGACCCGCGTGAGCGCCTGCGGGCGTTGCGCGCCGAGTTTGCGCAACAAAACGCCCAGCAACTGGCGTCGTAGCCAAGACAGCCGCGACCACGCTGGGCAACCAAACGAGGCTTATACGTTGGCGCTGGGGGACAACGGCGGCGTGCCCTCACGCAGCCCTGGGCGGGTGGTGCGCGCGGCGTTCATCACCATGGCCAGCAACGTGTAATAGCCGTTGATGCCCAACAAATCCACCACCCCATGTTCGCCTAAGCGCGCCACGGCGCGCTGCCACAAGTCGTCGTCAATGCTGCGCTGCTGCTCCAGCGCCATGCAAAAGTCGTAGACCAACGCCTCATCGGGGGTCATGGTGGTGGGCTTGTGGCCTTGCCCCAAAGCGGCCACGGTGCGTGCATCAACCCCCGCATCCAAAGCCAGTGGTGCGTGGTAGTCCCACTCCACCTGCTGACGCCAACGTTGTGCGATGACCAGTATGGCGAATTCCGTTAGCCGCTGCCCAATGGCGCTGCGGTAACGCAGGTAAGCCCCCACAGCCTGAGCGTGGGTCATGAGCTCGGGGCTGCGCAGCAACGGCACAAATGGGCCGAGCAGGCCACCACGTGGGCCATTGATGACTGCTTGAGCTACCTCACGTTGAGCGGGCGTCCATGCGTCGGGCGGGATAGGCGGCAGGCGGTCGGTTGGGTCGGTCATAGGGATGGGGTGAAAAAAAAATTATGATGATGCCATTGCTTGCTGTTTTGCGCCAACGCTTATGTCAAACACTTCTTTTAGTCTCAGCGGCCAAGTGGCCTTGATTACTGGCGCCAGCCGGGGCATAGGGCGCGCCATTGCCCAAGCCTACGCCGCGCAAGGCGCGTCTTTGTGCCTAACGGCGACCAACCTTGAGCTGCTCGAGCAGCTGCAACAAGCGCTGGACCTGCCGCCGCAACGCTGCACGATCCAAGCGCTGGACGTGCGCGACGCCCAGGCTTGGCAGGCTACGCTGCGCCACATGGAGCAAACCGTGGGTACGCCCACGGTGTTGGTGAACAACGCCGGCGTTTACCTAGGCAAGCCGTTTCTTCAGTACGCGCCGCGGGATTTTCAACAGCTGCTGGACGTTAATTTTTTTGGGGTGCTGCACGGTATGCAAGCGGTGCTACCTGGCATGATGGAACGCGGCTGGGGGCGCATCATCAACGTCGGCTCGACCGCCGGCAAATGGGGCTCGCGCAACCAAAGCGCCTACAACGTGAGTAAGCATGCGGTGGTCGGACTGACGCGCTGCGTTGCGCTTGAGGCGGCGGCCAGCGGTGTGACTGTTAACGCCATTTGCCCCGGTTTTATTCAAACCGACATGGTGGAAAACCTCAAGCGCGAGGCGGCGCAAAGCACCGGGGCCGACCCCGAGGCCTTGGTGCAAGCGCTGTTGACCCGTGTGCCCATGGGACGCGTGTTGCAGCCCGATGAGGTGGCAAGCTTGGCGGTGTATTTGGCGCTGCCGGCCAGCAGCGGCATCACGGGTCAATCGATGCTGGTCGACGGTGGCATGCTGATGGTGTAGCCCCAGCAGGAGGCTACACCCTTGGCGCTAACCGGCGCGCAACCCAGCGGCCTGCACCCCCGCGGCGCAAATCGCTTCGTCTTCGTCCCCGGTGCCGCCACTGGCGCCAGCGGCGCCAAGCACCCGGCCTTGTTCATCTTGGATCAGTACCGCACCGGTTTGGGGCAAAAACTTACCCTGGGCCGTGGCCGCCAGTGTGACGAAAAAATTGGGGTTGTCGCGCGCGCGCTCGGCCAATGCTCGGCTTGAGGCGCCAAACCCAACCGCACCCCAGGCTTTGCCGCGCGCGATATCAAACCGAAACATGCTGGCGCCGTCTTCGCGGGCAAAGGCCACCAAATCGCCGCTGGCATCAAGTACCACCACCCCCATGGGTTTGAATTGCTTCTCTCTGGCATGGGCCAGTGCGCCCTGCACAATGCGTTGGGCTTGTTCTAGGGTAACGCCGTGGGTTGTGTTCATGATTGTCCTTTGGGTGTTGCTTGGGCGACGGCTTAGTGGTTTGCCCTACTGTTACCGCGTGCCGTAAACCGCCATAGTGCAAGTTGTTGTTTGAATGATAGATAACCTTGACGCCTCGCATGGCTATCACCAGCCTCAACCACTATTTTGTTCGCGCCAAAGATTTGACGCAGACCAAGCAATTTTACGTCGACGTGCTGGGGTTGACCGAAATGCCGCGACCCCCTTTTCCATTTCCCGGCCACTGGCTGGGCACCAATGGTGAGGTGCAGGTGCACATTGGGCCGGCGCAACTGGAAAATCGCAGCCGTTACTACCTGGGCACGGCAGACGACGCAGCAGAAGATCAAACGGGCATGATTGACCATGTGGCGTTTGTGGCGGCCAACCCAGAGGAATTTATTGATCGCTTCACCCAGCGCGGGTTGAACTTTCGAGCCCGATCCCTGAAGGACATGAACCTGTACCAGCTGTTTGTGAAGGATCCGAACGGGCTGATGATTGAACTGAATTTCCCCGGCCTGAGCCGGCACCCACTGGTGCAGACCGAGGAATACACGGAGATGGCGCCGGCGAGCGCCACGTCGTAGCACCCTGGTGTACGGCACTTAACCAACGATGAAGGAGACAAGCATGCAAACAAATCGTAGAAAACTGTTGGGTGCCGCAGGTGCCGGCGCTTTGGTGGCCGGGGCTGCGCCCGGGCTGGCCTTGGCCGACGGACACGGGGCCATTAAGATCGGCATGAGCATGCCGCAATCAGGCCCGCTGGGCGCGGGTGGTAAAGCGGCCCTGCTGGCGCTGCGCATGTGGGTTGAGGACGTTAACGCCAAGGGTGGACTGCTTGGCCGAAAAGTCACCTTTACCTACTACGACGACCAAGGCAACCCGGGCAAAACGCCAGGCATTTACACCAAGCTGCTGGACGTAGACAAGGTTGACCTGCTGATTGCGCCCTATGCCACGGTGCCAACCGCACCGCTTATGCCGCTGGTTAAGCAGCGCGGCAAACTGCTGATGGGTAACTTTTCGTTCCAAGTCAACAAAGACGTTAAGCACGACATGTGGTTTAACAACGCACCGTGGAACGACGCCGACGGCTGGTCCAAGGGCTTTTTTGACGCCGGGGTGAAAGCCGGGGGCAAGACCGTGGCAATTTTGGCGTCGGACCAAGAATTTGCACAAAACCTGGCCGACGGCGCCCGCGCCATCGTGAAGGCTAGGGGCCTGAAGTTGGTGTACAACCAAAACTACCCCCCGACCACCAAAGACTTCACCTCTATCGTGCGTGCGGTGCGGGCCTCCAAAGCTGAGATCGTTTTTGTGGCCTCTTACCCAGGGGACTCGGTGGGCATTGTTAACGCCGCAAGCGAAATTGGCTTGGGTTCGCAGGTGCAGGTGTTTGGTGGAGCCATGGTGGGCCTGCAGTTCACGCCGATTGCCGTGAACTTGGGCAGCAAACTCAACGGCATCGTGAACTATCACACCTACGTGCCCGGTATGGCCATGCCAGGCACGGAGGCGTTCTTGAGCCGATACACGCCACGCGCGATTGAAGAAAAGCTTGATCCGCTGGGCTACTATCTGCCGCCGTTTAACTACGCCATTGGACAGATGCTGGAGCAAGCGATCACTGCCACCAAGAGCATCGATGACCGCAAGATTGCCGACTACTTGCGCGCCAACACCATGGAGACGATTGTTGGGCCGATCAAGTTTGACGGCAACGGCGAACGCGCCAACCAGCGCTTGGTGACGATGCAGTTCCGTGACGTGGCCGACAAGGATCTTGAGCAGTTCCGGGCTTCGGGCAAGAAACAGGTGATCTTGCATCCTGAGGGTGACAAAACCGGTACGGTTGTCACCCCCTACGCCAAGGCACGCTCAGCCAAGTAAAAGCGGCATCGGGTGGTCGACGCGCAAGCGTCGGCCACCTTTGTTTTTATGTTGAAGTAGACGACCCTATGTTTTTTTCCATCGAGTTGCTTTTTGAGGCGGTGTTATTTGGCCTGTTGCTTGGCTGTTTTTATGCCGCGGTCAGTTTGGGCTTATCGGTGGCGTTTGGCTTGCTCGATGTGCCGCACGTGGCGCACCCAGCGATTTTGATTGTCGGCTCCTACGGTGCTTACATGCTTGGCACGTACGGATTTGACCCAATCTTGGCTGGCATTGTGTTGATGCCGGTGTTTTTTGTTTTTGGGGTGTTGCTGTACCGTTTTTACTACGAAACCTTTGAAAAGCGCGGCAGCCAAGCGGGCGTCAGCGGCTTGGCGTTTTTCTTTGGTACGGCATTCATTATTGAGATTCTGCTGATCATTTTCTTTGGTGTAGACCAATACTCGGCCGAAGCCGACTACGTTGGCGGCAGCTTGGAGTTGGGTGGTATTTTTCTGCCGTACCGCTTGCTTGCCGCGTTTGGCGTGGCGCTGGTGATGACAGCGGGGCTGAGTTTTTATTTCTCCAAAACCTTTACCGGGCGTGCCATCAAGGCGGTGGGGCAAGATGAGTTGGCGTTGCGCTTGATGGGGGCCAACCCGGTTCGGATCAAACAATGGGCGTTTGGTATTGCCACCGGCGTGAACGCGTTGGCTGGGGCCATGCTGATCGTTGTTAACCCGGTGGAGCCGTCGCTTGACCGCATTTACATTGGCCGCACGTTTTGTGTGGTGGTACTGGCGGGGCTGGGCAGCATGAGCGGAACCTTGGTTGCTGGGTTGCTGCTGGGCGTAACCGAATCGATCGTGATGATGTTTTTTGGGGTGTCGTGGTCGCAGGCGGTGGCGTTCGCGCTGTTGTTGTTCATGTTGGGGGTACGTCCCCAAGGCTTGTTTGGTAGGTGAACGCGTGAAATACTGGATTGGTTGTATCTTGGTGGTGCTCGCGTTGGCAGGGCTGAGCCTGTCAAACATGAACGAGTACTTGTTTTTTGCCGGCTTTGTGATTTTGCAGGGCGTGGTGTTGGCCTCGGCATGGAATATCTTGGGCGGCTACGCCGGTTACGTGAACTTTGGCGTACCTGCGTTTGTTGGCGTGGGCGCTTACACCGCCTTGGTGTTGCATTTGGCCATTGACGCCCCGCTGCTGGTGCAAATTGCCGGCGGCATGGTAACCGCCGGCCTGTTGGGCTTGTTTGTTGGCCTGCTCACGCTGCGCTTGCGGGGCATCTTTTTTAGTATTGCCACGATCGCCGTGATCTTTATTTTGGAAGCGGTGGTGATGAACTGGCGCTACGTGGGCGGTGCCACTGGGTTGCAGCTGACCCGCCCCGAGGTGATGGCGCCTTTTGAAAGCTACACCCGGATGCTGTTTGTGGTGATGGTGGTTATGGCGGCGCTCGCCGTATCGGTGGCGCGGTACATTCAAATTTCTCATATCGGCCGCGGGCTGCGCGCGGTGCGTGACTCAGAGGAAGCGGCCGAGTGCTCGGGCGTGCCCACACTGCGCATCAAGCTTATTGCTTGTGTGGCCTCGGGCGGCTTGCTGGGTGCGGCTGGCACCACCATGCCAATGTACCTGAGCTACATTGAACCGGCGTCAACGTTTAACTTAACCTGGGCGGTGTCGGCTCTGGCCATGCCCATCATTGGCGGCATGTGGCACTGGAGTGGTCCGCTGGTCGGGGCCTTGGTTTTAGGAACGCTGCAGGAGGCGGTGACTGTCACCATCTCGAGTGAACTCAACGTGCTGGTGGTGGGTGTGCTGCTGGTGGTTTTTGTGGTTGCCGCACCCGATGGCATCATTGGACTGATTCGCAAATGGAAAACATCCTCGAAGTAACAGGCCTGTCGAAGCACTTTGGGGGCTTCACTGCGCTGTCTGACGTCACGCTGGCGGTGGCCAAAGGTGAGCGCCTGGGGTTGATTGGGCCGAATGGATCTGGTAAAACCACCCTCATCAATTGCATTTCGGGGGCCTTGTTTAACGACGCCGGTGAGGTTCGATTTAAGGGCCAAAACGTGGCGCGAATGGCGGCCAACGCCCGCACGCAACGCGGGATTGCACGCAGCTTTCAAATCCCGCGTCCGTTTGGCAGCATGACGGTGCGAGAAAACCTGCTGGTGCCGCTGTCGTATGTGCGTAACCTGTTTGGCGCCAAGGCAGTGGCCGAAGCCGACGCCTTGCTGCATGACATGGGCCTGGCCGACCGTGCCGATGTGTTGTCAAACCAACTGTCGCAAGTGGAACTGCGCAAAATGGAACTGGCCCGGGCGATGGCGGCGGGCCCCGATCTGCTGATCTCGGATGAAGCCATGGCCGGGTTGTCAGGCGCTGAGGTTGAAGAGGTATTGGATATTCTTTTCAAACTTAACGCCAAGGGCATCACCATCATCATGATTGAGCACATCATGCAAGCGGTGATGAAGTTTTCTCAGCGCGTGGTTTGTTTGGATGCAGGACAAATCATTTGTGAAGGCTCGCCGCAAGAGGTGGTGGCCAACGAATACGTACAAAGGGCTTATCTTGGCGATTAAATTAACAGTCGACGACATCAGCGCCAGTTATGGCGCGGTTCAAGCGCTGCACGGCGTGAGCTTGACGATTGACGACGGTCAAACGGTTGCGCTGCTGGGCACCAATGGCAACGGAAAAAGCACGCTGATGAAATGCGTCATGGGGATGGTGCGACCCACCCATGGCGCCATTGTTTTGGAGATGGATGGTCAGCGTCATGAGCTGCACCGCTTGTCAACCGAAGATATTGTGAACCTGGGCGTTGCCTTGGTGCCCGAGGGTCGCCGCTTGTTTCCCAAACTGACCGTTGAGGAAAACCTGTTGCTGGGCGCGTTCCGCCCAGGCGCACGCCATGAGATACAAGCCAATATTGGGTTTGCGTTCGAGGCGTTTCCGCTGCTGGCGGAACGGCGGCGTCAGCTGGCGGGCTCGATGTCGGGTGGACAACAGCAGATGCTGGCGATTGCCCGGGCCTTGATGTCGGCGCCACGCTTGTTGCTTGTGGACGAGCCGTCGGTGGGTTTGTCGCCTTTGCTGGTGTCGCAAACGATCACCAAACTCAAAGAGCTCAAAGAAAAGTATGGATTAACCGTGCTCATGGCCGAGCAGAACTTTAATCAAGCGATGCGCATTGCCGACTATGGTCACATTATTGTGCACGGAGAAATTGTGTTCCACGGCGACGTGGAGACGCTAAAGGAAAACGATTTGGTGAAGAGTTACTACCTTGGAGTGGCCGCCTAGAGCTGCATGCGCCGCACCATTACGTGGGAGACCGATAGGTGAAAGCATCTGCGTTTGGATACACCAAGGCCAACGATTTGGCCCACGCCTTGGCGTTATTAACCGAGCATGGGCCCACCGCTCAGGTGCTTGCTGGTGGGCAAAGCCTGCTGCCGATGATGAACCTAAGGCTCGCCGCACCCGAGTGGTTGATTGATATCAATGGCCTGTCCGACCTGGCGGACATAAGCGATGCGGGCGATGCGATCCGCATTGGCGCCATGACTCGGCACCGAACCTTACAAACCGATCCGCTGGTGGCCAAGCACGTGCCGCTGCTGGCGCAAGCGGTGCCCTATGTGGCGCACGCGGCCATTCGCAACCGTGGCACCATGGGTGGCAGCCTGGCCTTGGCCGACCCAGCGGCTGAGTATCCAGCGGTGGCCCTGGCCTGGGGCGCCACCATGGTGTTGGCCAGTGCCAGTGGCGAGCGGCGCGTGGCGGCGAAAGACTTTTTTGTGGACCTGTACCAAACGGCACGGCAACCGCATGAGTTGTTGGTAGCGGTGGAGTTTGCTAAAACACGGCCGACCCAACGCAGCGCGTTTACCGAACTGGCGCAACGCCATGGCGACTATGCCATGGCGGGCTTGGCGCTGACACTGCAGGTCAAGGCAAACATCGCCAGTGAGGTCCGCGTGGTGCCGCTGGCATTGGGCAGCAAGCCTGAGTTACTGGCGCCGGTGATGGCATGCCTTGAGGGTCAAGCGCTCACGGCCGCGCGCGTACAAGCGGCGCAAGCGGCAATTGACGAGGCCGTGGAGGCTCAAGGTGACACCCACGCCAACGCCGCCACCAAACGGCACCTGACGCGGGTGCTGCTGGGGCGGGCCTTGCAGCAAGTGATGGAGACAGCATGAAAGAGGTCACGCAAACCATAGACACCGTGGTGAACGGTGAGGCCATGCAGTGCGAGGTTCCAGTGCGCATGCACTTGACCGATTTTTTACGCGAGTCGCTCGATTTAACCGGCTCCCACCTAGGCTGCGAACACGGGGTATGCGGTGCCTGCCAAGTGATGGTAGACGGTGAGGTGGTGCGTGGCTGCCTTACGTTGGCGGTGCAAGCTGACGGCAAGCGGGTAGACACCATCGAAGGCTTGTCCGAGCAAGGCGTGTTGGCGCAATTGCAAGCTGCATTTTTGCAGCACAACGCGTTGCAATGCGGGTTTTGCTCGGCCGGTATGCTGTTGTCGGCGCTTGAGTTGGTGCGTGAACAACCCCAGGCCACACGCGAAGCCATTCGTGAGCATATCTCGGGCAACTACTGCCGCTGCACCGGGTACCAGGCCATCGTTGATGCCATTGAATCGGTGCTGCAAGGTAAGTTTGCCCCTGCCTCGGAGGCCCGCACATGAACGCTCGACTTGAATTTCCAAACACCAAACCCAGCACCGAAACCCAAACCGGGTACATCGGTGCCAGCACACCGCGCGCCGGTGCCAAGCGTTTGCTGCAAGGGCGTGGCACCTACCTAGACGACATGCGCTTGCCCCGACTGGCGCATGTGGTGTTTGTGCGCAGCCCGCACGCGCACGCCAAGGTGGTGTCACTGAATTTGCAAGCGGCGCGACGCCAACCCGGCGTGATCGCGGCGTTTGATGGCAAGGACATTGCCGCTTTTTGCACGCCATGGGTTGGCGTGCTCGGGCATCTCAAGGGCATCAAGTCGGCGGCTCAACACGCGGTGGCCATTGACCGAGTGTGTTGGCAAGGCGAAGCGGTGGCGGCGATTGTGGCGCAAACGCGCCGTCAGGCCGAAGATGCCTTGGAGCACGTTCAGGTTGAATGGGAGGTGCTGCCGGCGGTTACCGATATGCACGCCGCACTGCGTGGTGACATGGTGATACACCCCGACTTGGGCGACAACATTTGCTTTACGCGATCGCTTAAAACCGACGACTTTGACGAGGCCATGGCGCGCGCCGACGTGGTGGTTGAAAAGACGTTTTCTTTTGCCCGCCACACCGGGGTGACCAACGAGCCGCGTGCCATTTTGGCCGACTACAACCCGGCCGAGCACGCCATGACGGTGTACCACGCCACCCAGGCGCCGCACATGATGCAAGATATCTTTTCACGCCATCTGGATATTCCGGAGTCACAGGTTCGGGTGGTGTGCAAAGACGTGGGCGGCTCGTTCGGTATCAAGGTGCACGTGTACGCCGATGAAATGGCCACCGCGGCGCTGTCGGTGATGCTCAAACGTCCGGTGAAGTTTGTGGCCGATCGGATTGAATCGTTTCTTACCGACATTCATGCCCGCGAACACGAAGCCACGGTGCGCTTGGGCTGCACCAAAGACGGCGACATTTTGGCCTTTGATCTGGACGATCTGACCGCCATTGGTCCCTACTCGGTGTACCCACGCACCAGTGGTATTGAGGGCAACCAAGTGGTGAACCTGGTGGGCGGACCATACAAACACAAGGCCTACCGTGCCAAGCTCAATGTGGTGTTTACCAACAAAAACGTCACCTGCCAATACCGCGCGGTGGGACACCCAATTGCAGTGGCGTTAACCGAAGGTATTGTGGACGAGGCAGCCAAGGCTTTGAACATGGACCCGGCCGCCTTTCGGCGTCGCAACCTGATTCCAGATGACGCCTACCCTTACACATTTGCTTCGGGCATTAAATTTGAACAGCTGTCGCACCATCAATGCCTGGACAAGTTACTTGCCATGATGGACTACGACACCCTGCGCGCCGAGCAAGCGCAGTTGCGAGCCCAAGGGGTTTATCGCGGGATTGGCTTGGCGGCCATGATTGAAGTCACCAACCCCAGCCCAGCGTTTTATGGCGTCGGTGGCGCACGTATTTCGGCGCAAGATGGCGCCACCGTGCGTCTCGACCCAGCGGGTATGGTCAATGTGTTGGTTAGCGTGACCGAGCAAGGTCAGGGCACCGAAGCAATTTTTGCCCAAATCGCGGCCTCTGCCGTGGGCGTGCGCGTTGAGCAGGTTCGCGTGACCACCGGCGACACCGGTGTCACACCCTATGGCGGCGGCACCTGGGCCTCACGCGGCGCAGGCATTGGGGGCGAAGCGGTGCTGCAGGCTGGCAAGGTGTTGCGCAGCCATATTCTGGACGTGGCCGCCTGCGTACTAGAAAAAGACAAAGCGACCTTGGACGTGGTGGGCGGTATGGTGGTTGACAAGCTCACTGGCGCCGAGCTCACGCCATTGAGCGAGGTGGGACGGGTGGCGTACTTTAGACCCGACACACTGCCCATGGACTTTCAGTCTGAGCTCACCGTAACACGCCACTACACGCCTCGGGCCTACGGCTTTACCTTTACCAATGGCATCCAGGCGGCGCTGGTGGAAGTTGACCCAGACACCGGCTTTATTAAGCTGCTCAAGCATTGGTGTGTGGAAGACTGCGGGACGGTGATCAACCCCATGCTGGTTGACGAGCAAATCCGCGGCGGTATTGTGCAGGGGCTGGGTGGCGCGCTACTCGAAGAGTGCCAGTACGACAGCAACGGGCAACTGCTTAATGGATCGATGGCCGACTATTTGGTGCCTATGGCGGTGGAGATGCCCGACATCGAAGTTGGCCATGTGCAAACGCCCACACAAACCTCAGAGCTTGGCGCCAAAGGCGCGGGGGAAGCCGGCACGGCTGGCGCACCGGGGGCGCTGATGAACGCGGTGAACGATGCCTTGGCACCCCTGCTGGGCGGCAATTTGATCACGGCGCAGCCCATGACGCCACAGCGCGTGCTGACCGCGCTGGGCAAACTGCCGGCTTAAAGCGTTAACGCAATATCGTTCAGCGGGGGGTCGTCGATGCGGGCGACCTCGTTTTCGATCAACGCGCCGCAGCCTGGGCAAAAGAACTGGCGAAACACCGGCTCATGGTCGATGTAGCGGCGCCAATCGCCCACGTTGGGGTTGCTGTGTTCAATCGGCGCATCGTGGCGCGCGCAGCCGTCTTTGTAATTGCTTTGAATCGGGCCTAGGTCGGTGGCGCAGTGGCGGCAACTCCAGCGCGCTTGCTGCTTGGCGCGCGCGCCACGTGCGCCCTTCGGGGCGCGCACCACCAGCTGCTCGGTTACCTCACGTAGCACCGGCCCGTCCAACACCGCCCCGGGTTGCCAACCCTTTTGACTGGCATGCCGATAGGCACGGCGGCGCTGCCTTAGGTCGTGCCGGTAGGCGTCGGTGGCGGCTTGATCAAGGCTTTCGTCGTCATTAACCACCACGCCGTATATCGCGGCGGCCGCTTGGCGCGAGACCGAACGGGTCTCCACCACATCGTGCCACACCCGCTGCGCATCGCGCTGCAGCGGATCACCAAAACCCCCACCACCGGTCCAAATCACGGCGTAAACGTCGCTGGGGTGTTGGGTAAAGTTTTGTTGGCGCAAGCCCAGCGTCTCGGGTGTGCCTTGTAAATCGGCGATATCGGACGGCATGTCGCGATTGGCCAGGCGTTGCGCGACGTCGCTGTTGCGCAAAAATTTGTACACGTTCACCGTGGCAGGGTAGCCACCCATCATGCCGGTTGATGTGGGCATGGCGTTGCCCGAGGAAAGGGTGTCGTGCGTGATGGCGGGCGTACCATGCGGCACAAAACACGACTCGGCTGAAAGTCCGCCACGGTGCTTACCCGCACCCCCGGAGTCACTGACTTCTTTACGGTACAAGAACAAGACCGGAAAGGTCTGTTCGGTGTGCTCAATGTTGGGCAGTTTGCAAATCGGCGTGCGTGACTGCCCCCCGGTGGAGATGCCGTCCCCGGTGGCAAAGGCGCCAATGGCGCCGCCAATCGGGTCGACCAACAAATAACCAAAGGGGTCCCCCCACTGGTCGGTGCCACGGAAAATGGTGGCCGGCCATTGGCTGGTGCCGCCTATGCACATGATGTCACCGCGCATGGTGGGATCACCAAAAATCATTTTGGCCAGCACGTTGTACGTTGGGTAAAGCGAGATCTCCATGGCCTGCACCGGTGCCGTAGAAACCGAAGCCGGAAAATTGGCGCTGTTCATGGTGCCTGGGGTGGAGTCAAATTGCACGTGCCGTAACGCGCCGCCGATGGCAAAGTACTGATCCCAGCACAGCAGTTGGTTCAGCGCCACCATGATGGAGCCGCGCCATCCGGAGTAGGTGGCATTCATGGCGCCGTCTTGTAAGGCGGTGCCTTCATTTTCAAAAATCAGTGTGTTGCCCCGTTTGTGCAAGGTCAGTTGCACGCGGTGGGTTTGACGGTCGCCGGGCCGACAGCATTCCACATATGTG
>Ga0181578_10000886_pt1 | contig 28814 bp, 29 predicted proteins | sample 071ome_21_FD_148659 | JGI IMG/M metagenome (GOLD analysis project Ga0181578, IMG submission 148659) | Coastal salt marsh microbial communities from the Groves Creek Marsh, Skidaway Island, Georgia - 071401CT metaG (spades assembly) | ecosystem: Environmental > Aquatic > Marine > Intertidal zone... | reverse complement strand
TCTGCCCAATCTGCTTCTGCACCTGCTGGGCCATGCCCGATGACGCCTGGAAGAGCGTGCCCGCAGCGAACACATCCATGTCGTGGATCGTGACGCCGCCGTCCTGGAGGGCGGCGATCGCGCTCATCGACGCGAGATCCACTGCGTCGTGGTCCGGGTAGCGCCCGAACTTTGTCATGTGGGTACCGAGGACCCAGACCGAATCGTCATCGATCATCGGGCCGGACCTCTTCGGCTTTGTCTTGCCCTTTGCGGACTTCGCCATGGTGCTGCCTCCTCAGGCGGGCTCGTAGCCGAACGCGATGGCTTCGGTGCCTTCATCGTCGGTGCCAATCGAATAGGTGGTGAGCTTGACCTTCATGCCGAGCTTCACCCGCTCGGGGTCCGGCTCACAGTTGACGACGTTGGATCGCACGCTCGTGCCGTCGTCGGTCTCGATGATCGCCGACACGTACGGCGCCGGGATGCCCGGCGCGGCGCGGTGGACGATGGTGAACGACGTGACCACACCCTGATTGCGGACTCGTGCGTTCTCGAACTCCTGGGCGCCGCAGTTGCCGCATGCGATGCGTCGGTCGAAGAACCGGGCACCACACGAGGTGCACGCCTTGGCTTTGAGATAGGGCCGGGCACCGATGTGCAAATAGTCGACGAGGGGGACCTGCTTGACGGTCATCTCACTCCGTGGGTCGGGAAGGCCCAACGGTAGTTCCTGCCGGTGGGGTGATCACCAATCCCCGCGATGCACGACCGTGTCGAACGGTGGTCGCTTCCGGCCCGCGGACATCGACGGACGATCCGGAGCGGGGTGACCAAGCGAGATGGTTCCGATCGCGCGAAAGCCATCGGGGACGCCGAACTCGTTCCGCACATCGTCCTCATGCTCGAACAGGCCGAAGAGCAACGCCCCAAGGCCGGCATCGGCGGCTGCGAGCAGGATGGTCATGGCCGCGGCGCCCCCGTCAACCCACCAGTACGGCACCGACCAGGCGTCTTGGCCGTCGCCCAGCCCGGTGCGCGCCTTGTCGGCCTCGCGATAACGACGAACATAGGCACCCGGCTCTACCCACGGGATGACCAAGACCGGAGCGTCGAGGAGTTGGGGCCACGGAAAGGACGGACGCGTGTCGACCGGGAGGGTGGTGTCCCAGTAGCGGGCGACGTCGGCACCGTCGAGCACGAGAAACTGCAGCGAGTCGGTCTTGCCGGCAGAGGGGCCACGACGGGCGAGGTCGAGGATCTCATCGACGACGACGGCGTCGACCGGCTCGGCCCTGTACGCGCGGGTCATTCGACGCCCTCGAACGAGGCGGCCGAAATCGCTCACGATCGTGATCCCCGGACGAGGATCAGAGGAGTTTCTCGAGATCCTCGGTCATCGCCCAACCGAAGGCGATCAGCGTGTCGCCGGCGTCGATGTCGAGATCGGCGAACTGGGCGATGACGGCGGGATCGACCTTCTCGGGCTTCGAGCTCTCATGGTCGAGCACGACCGCCTGGCTGCCGTCGCCGCGGACGGTGAAGGCACGGTCCTCGTACTTGGAGGCACCGATGCCGAAGCGCTTGGCGAGGCGACGCCCCCACGCCCGTTCCTCGCCCGAGGCCTTGTGATCAGGCCGCGGCACGATGTCGGTCAGGCTCTTGTAGGCCTCGAACGCACCGGCGTCGTTCATCTGAGCGCCGACCAGGACGTCTTCGTCGGGGAAGGCGAGGACGGAGCGGCGCAGTTGGTCGGTGACGATCGCCCGCAGGACCGTGTCGCGCTTCGTGTTGCGACAGATGTGGGCGGCACCGACGAGCACACTCGGCGTGCCACCGATGCGCTCCAGGGTGCAGAACGAGAAGCCCCGAACCTTGCCGCCCTCGCTTGCCACGGTGCACAGGACCCATGCCTCGGCCTGCTTCGAGAGCATCCCGACCTCAAAGGCATTGGTGGAGTCAGCGCAAAGATCCGCCATCTCGGCGAGCTCAGCGTCGCTCAGCGCCGTGCAGTCCTTGGTGTCGACCTCGATTGCCATGCGATAAACCCCGCTCACTCGCCTCGATACAGCCAGATCAGTTTTCAGGGGGAATGCGCGATTCGCAACCTGGGCGCCGCGCTTCCTCGCCGATCAACCCGGCGCCATGCATCGTCACTGACGCCAAAGCGCCCGCCGGGTGGCGCACGGCGGGTTCGCTACCTCAGACGAGGATCGAATCCGGACCGAATGCGACCCGCAGTTCGGCCACCACCCCGTTTGCGCTGTTGACTGCGAAATCGTCCGGAAGGCGCAGCACCTGACGATCGGAGAGATGCAACTCGACCGGGGCGTCCCCCGGATGTGCGCTCAGGATCAGCTTCAGCTCATCGATGCGCTCGGGCTTCTGGTTTTCGGCGGACAGCCGCAGCCGGACGGGCGCGTTGTCGCTCAGGTCTTCGACGATCTCGATGTCCTGGGCGAACATCTTCGGCAGGTCGCCGTCGTTCTCGGTGCGTCCCCGGACCAGGACGATCGCATCGTCCTGGAGCTTCGGGCCGTGCTCTTGCATCGTGCGGGGGAAGACCATGACCTCGACCGAGCCCTCAAGATCCTCGAGCTCGAATACCGCCATCAGGTCGCCCTTGCGGGTCCACTTGCGCTGGAGGTTGGTGATGACCCCGCCGACCTTGACGATCGCTCCGTCGGGGGTGTCGGCCAGCCCGGCCACCCCGGTGTCGGCCTTGCGCCGAACCTGCGCCTCAAAACCGAGCAGCGGATGGTCAGAGATATAGAGGCCGAGCATCTCCTTTTCGTTCGCAAGGCGAGGCATCTTCTCGAACTCGACATCAGGAATCGACGGTCGTTCGTCGAAGGACGGGCCGTCGTCGAGTTCGCCGAACAGCGACATGACCCCCATGTCGTGCTCCTTACGGCGCTGCACCGTCAGGTCGATGATCTGCTCGTACACCTGCAGCAGACCCTTCCGGGGATGACCGAGGCAGTCGAACGCGCCGCCCTTGATCAGCGACTCGATCGTGCGCTTGTTGAGCGCCTCGATCTCGACCCGCTCGACAAAATCGATGAACGACTCGAAGGGGCCACCCTCGTTCCGGGTAGCGAGGATCTTCTCGACGATGCCCTCGCCGACGTTCCGGATCGCCGACATTCCGAAGATGATGCTGCCCGGGGTGGCGCCCCGCTGCTCGCTTCCCTCGGCGTAGGGACCACCGTCCCAGTCGGGGTTGGGCACCGGCGTGAAGTCCATTTCCGACCGGTTGATGTCGGGCACCTCGACCTCGATACCCATGAGGCGGCACTCGTTGAGATACACCGCTGCGGACTCGAGCTTGCTCTTCACCGACGTCAGCAGCGCCGACAGGTACTCGACCGGATGGTTCGCCTTCAGGTAGGCGATCTGGTACGCCACATAGCCATAGCCGTAGGAGTGCGACTTGTTGAAGGCGTAGTCGGCGAACTGCGCAATGATGTCGAACATCTCGACGGCGAGCGACTGGTCGTAGCCCTGGTCGACCACACCGGTGGTGAACTTCTCCCGCTCCTCCTCCATCGCTTCGCGGATCTTCTTGCCCATCGCCTTGCGGAGGGAGTCCGCCTCGGCGAGTGAGTAGCCCGCGAACTTCTGCGCCATTCGCATGACGCTCTCCTGATAGATCATCAGGCCGTAGGTGTCGCCGAGCAGCTCCTCGGCGTCAGGGTGGATGAACTCGACCGGCTTTCGTCCGTTCTTGCGGTCGGCGTAGTCGTTGTGCATGTTCGCCGCCATCGGTCCGGGCCGGTAGAGGGCGACGAGGGCGGCGACATCATCGAACGAGTCGGGAGCGAGCGAGCGGATCAGGGCCCGCATCGGCGATGACTCCAGCTGGAACACCCCGATGGTGTCGCCCCGCTTGAGCAGCTCGAAAGTGGGTTCATCATCGAGCTCGATGGCGTCGATGTCGAGATCGATGCCCTTGATCTGCTTGATCAACGCAAGACAGTCGGAGATGACGTCGAGGTTTCGCAGGCCCAGGAAGTCCATCTTGAGCAGCCCGAGATCCTCGACGCCGTGCATCTCGTACTGGGTGACGACCGGCGCCTCCTCGATGGGCTTGCCGGACTCGGGCTTGCGCTGGATCGGGAGGTACTCGGTGAGCGGATCGTTGGTGATCACCACGGCGGCAGCGTGGATGCCGTCCTGACGGCGCAGACCCTCGAGGCCCTTGGCGACATCGACGACCCGGGCGACATCGGCGTCGGTGTTGACCATGTCGCGAAGCTCGCCGGCGGACTTGTAGCCGTCGAGATACTTCGGGTGCTCTTCGAAGCAGTACTTCAGCGGGGTGTCCCGGCCCATGATCAGCGGAGGCATCGCCTTCGCGACCTTGTCGCCAACGGAGTAGGGGTAGCCGAGCACGCGGGCCGCATCGCGCACGGCGGCTCGGGCCTTGATCTGGCTGAAGGTCACGATCTGGGCGACACAGTCACGGCCGTACATATCGGCGGCGTAGCGGATCATGTTGTCGCGGTAGCGGGTGTCGAAGTCCATGTCGATGTCGGGCATCGACACGCGCGATGGGTTGAGAAAGCGCTCGAAGAGGAGGTCGTACTCGATCGGGTCAAGATCGGTGATCCAGAGCGTGTAGGCCACCGCACAGCCGGCGGCGGAGCCGCGGCCGGGCCCGACTCGGATGTCGTTGTCGCGGGCGTAGCGGATGAGATCCCAGGTGATGAGGAAGTACGCCGAGAACCCCATGTTGTCGATGACGCCGAGTTCGTAGTCGAGACGTTCGACGACCTCGTCACTGAGGTTGGCCCCCCAACGCTTGTGGGCGCCTTCGTACGTGAGGTGGCGGAGGTACTCGGTGTCGGTCGTGAAGCCTTCGGGCAGCGGGAACTCGGGAAGCTGCGGTTTGCCGAACTCGATCTCGACATCGCAGCGTTCGGCGATCCACAGCGTGTTGTCGCACGCTTCGGGGACCTCGCCGAAGAGTCGGCGCATCTCGCCAGCAGTCTTGATGTAGTGGCCGTCGCCATGGAACTTGAAGCGATCGGTATCGCTGAGCAGTGATCCGGTCTGCACGCACAGCAGGGCGTCGTGGGCCTCGGCGTCGTGCTGATGGGTGTAGTGCGAGTCGTTCGTGGCGAGGATCGGCGCCTTGATCTTGCGGGCGATCTCGAGCAGCTGCGGGTTGGTGGTGCGCTGCTCGGGGATGCCCTGATCTTGCAGCTCGATGAAGAAGTTGTCGCGCCCGAAGATGTCCTGGAAACGAGCGGCGTGCTCGAGCGCAGCTTCGTGTTGCCCCTGCATCAGTGACTGAAGGACGTGACCTCCGAGACAGCCCGATGTGGCGATGATGCCCTCGGCGTACTGCTCCATCAGTTCCCAGTCGGCCCGGGGCTTGTAGTGGTAGCCCTCCATATAGGCCTTGGAGGACAGCTGGATCAGGTTCCGGTAACCGACGTTGTTCTCCGCCATGAGGATGGCGTGGTAGTAGAGCTTCTTGCCGCTGCCGGTGTCGCCGCCGGAGTCGTCGGCCCGACCTCGACGACTGGGACGCTCGTGGCGGCTTTCGTGCGCAAGGTAGATCTCGGTGCCGATGATCGGCTTGATGCCCTGATCCTTGCAGCCCCGGTAGAAGTCGAGGACCCCATACATGTTGCCGTGGTCGGTGATCGCCATGGCGGGCTGGCCGTCGGCGACCGCAGCAGCGATGGCCTCGTCGAGGCGCGACGCGCCGTCGAGCATCGAATACTCGGTGTGGACATGCAGATGAGCGAACGAATCCGCCATCTCGGCTCTCCTCCCGGCCGCCCGGTGACGCTGCCTGTGGACACCGATGTGGACGCCCTGTGGACGAGTTACACCGGTGTGATTTCGAACCTAACCGGCGAATCCCCGAGCCACAAGAGGGGTTTTGACGAACTCAGAGATAGGTGCCGGGACGGGTGTCGGCCGGCTCGCCAGCCGACCCCTCTCCCCCGCCGCGGCCGATCTGACCCCGCAAGCCCTGGAGCTGCTGCTGCGCCGCCATCTGCTGCGCGAAGAGCATTGCCTGCATGCCCTGCACCAACCCCTCGAGCCAGCCGACGAGCTGCGCTTTAGCGATCTGGAGCTCGGCTGCCGTCGGTGTCTCGTCTGCGCTGAACGGGAGGGCGAGACGATCAAGTTCCTCTCGGAGATCCGGACTCAACGCCCCGCCGAGTTCGTTGACCGACGTCTCGTAGATGTCACGGAGGCGATGCCGACTGGGCTCGTCGAGCTCCATCGTGCGAAGTTCCTCGAGCAGCTGTTTCATCATCGCCCCGATGCGCATGACCTTCGCCGGGTGGTCAACCGTCTCGTCGACCACCTGTTCGTCCAGTTGCTCGGGATCGACAAGCTCAACTTCGGCTCGTTCGACCAGATCGGTGCGATCACTCGATTCGGAATGCTGCTCGGTCACGGGAACTCCTCTCGGTCGGAGGTGGTCAAGACCTGATGGTCACGACGTGAAGGTGAGGAGCGGCACGTGCATCTCCTCCGGACTGAGTGAACCATGGCGGGCAACCAACCACGACGGTGTCCGATCAGCAGGATCCGCAAAGCTCCAGTGTTCGCGCGCCACGATGGCAACATCGCCGAGGCGACGACGCGCCTGGTCATTCACGGTGGGCCCGAACCAACCTTCGTCGAGGATCTGCTCGCAGGTCAGCACCCAGGCCTGGCGGCCGTGGGCGTCAGCAGCCGCAGCGAAGACGTCTCGCTGACGACCCGGCTCGGCGTGCAACCAGCGGAACCGGCCCTCACCGGACACCTGACGGCACAACGATGTCGCCGACGGCGTCACGTCGAGTTCACCGTCGGGGCACGACACCAGGCCGTGATCGGCAGTGACCACTAGGGCGGTGCCACGCGGCAGCATCGGTAACAGGTCGGCGACCATCCGGTCGACGGCAGCGAGCTCCGCGTCGTAGTGCTCGCCAAAGCCGAACTCATGGGCGATCTTGTCGATGCCGTCGTAGTAGGCGTACACGAAGGGTTCGCCTGCAGCGACCGCTCGCCGGATCTCGACCGGCAATGTCGGCAGGGTCCGCCATCCGTGCTGACGACCACCGGCCTGATGGGCCCGGGTGAAGCCGGTGGCCGCAAACGGGGCGTTCTGCACTACGACCGGGCGCTGACCGCAAAACGCTGGGTGGGGTTGAAACTCCTCGGGAACGATGCGTTCTCGTGCATCTCCGTGCCTGGTCCTCCAGGACAGAACATTCATCACGTCATTGTCGACGGCGACGCGATAGCCGACCACGCCGTGTTCACCGGGAGGAAGCCCGGTGGTGATCGAGGTAAGCGCCACGCTGGTGGTCGATGGCGCAACGGTCGTAATCGAGCGTCCCGTCAACCCGGTGAGGGTCGGGGCAAGGTGGGCCCGGGCCTGGAGCTGGTGCCAGCCGAGGCCGTCGATGACCAGGAGTACGACTGCCGACGCATCGAGCACCTCATCGTCGAAGAGCGGAGACGGACCCGCCTCCGGTTCCAGCAGGCCCGGCACGATCTGGGTGACACAGCCGTCGTTCCAGTCGGGAAGCACGGGAGAGGCGCTCATCGGCATTGAGGCTAGCGACCGACAGCACGCTGGCACGGACGTTCCGGCGTAGAGTCGGGCGTATGCGCGTGTCGACCCGCGGAGATTATGCAGCCCGGGCACTGCTCTCGCTCGCGCTCCACAGCGAGACGTCGCCCACATCGGTCCGCGAAATCGCCGAGCGCACGGTGCTTCCGCAGCCCTATCTCGAGCAGATCCTGCTGGCCTTGAAGGGCGCTGGACTCGTGCGTTCCAAGCGCGGTGTCGGCGGTGGGTACGTCCTGGCCCGAGATCCCGACGACATCAAGCTTTCCGAGATCATCCGAGCCGTCGACGGTCCGATCACTGCTGGCGACTTCGGCGAACCCCACACCGACGGCGCCTGCGACCACGAAGGCCAGTGCGTCCTTCTTTCGATCTGGGGTGCGGCGGGATCGCACATGCGAACCTTCCTCGACAGCTTTTCGCTCGCCGACATCGCGGGCATGTCGCGGGGCCAGCAGTCCTGGCCTGCCACTGCCGACTGATCAGGAGAGTTGACCGAGCACGGACGAGAGATCATCCGGTAGCGCCGCCTCGAACGACACCAACTCACGACTCACGGGGTGCCGAAATGACAGGTGCGCTGCGTGCAGGAACGGGCGACCCGGATCCAACCCCGGCCGGCCGCCGTCGTAGTCGCGATCGCCGACGACCGGATGGTTGACCGCCCGAAGATGCACTCGGATCTGATGGGTCCGCCCGGTCTCGAGTCGACACTGAACCAGCGAGCAGGCGACCGGGGTCGCGAATCGCTGCTCGACGCGGTAGTGGGTGATCGCGTGCCGCCCATTCTCGGTGACGGTCATGCGGGTCGGATGGCGCGCAGACCGCCCGATCGGGGCATCGATCGTGCCGGCGTCCGTCTCGAGATGGCCCCAGGCGAGGGCAAGGTAGACACGCTCGGGTTCGTGGGCGCTCATCTGACCAACCAACTCGACGTAGGCCTCCTCGCTGCGAGCAACAACCAGCAGGCCTGACGTTCCCCGGTCGAGTCGGTGCACGATGCCCGGACGGTGGATCTCACCGATCTGTAGGAGTTCCGGATAGCGAGCGACCAGTCCGTTCACGAGCGTGCCATCGGCCTGCCCCGCACCAGGATGCACCACGAGGCCGGCCGGTTTGTCGACCACGATCACGTCGTCGTCTTCGTGAACGACGGTGAACTCGACATCGGCTTGCGGTGCCGGAGTTGGGTCGTCGGGAGGGGGGAGTTCGATCGTGACGACCGTTCCGGCGTCGACCTTGCGGCTCGCCGTCGTGATCGGGCGGCCGTCGACAAGCACCTTGCTCGCAACGATCAGATCTTTTGCAAGCGAGCGACTGATCCCTGCGATCGCCGACACGACACGGTCGATCCGCTCGCCGTGGAAGGCTTCGGGAAGCGTTTCGATCAGGTGCTGGTCGTTCATGGCGGCCTCGTCGGCCCGTCCTGACTCAGCGGCGGTTGCCGAGGCCGCCAACCTTGTACTCAACCCGTTCTGCGGCCCACGGGATCGCACGAAGTCGCTCTTGCGGAATCGACTTCCCCGATGCGACACAGATGCCGTACGTACCGGCCTTGATGCGGTCAAGCGCGGCGTCGATCTGCTCGACGGCCTGGCGCGCCTGGTTGGACAGCGCAAGGTCGCGCTCACGCTCGACGGCAAGCGTGTCGCCCTCGCCCGACTCTTCGTCGAACTGCACGTCGCCGGGTTCGCGCCCCTCGATGAGGGCGTCGGCCTCGGCCCGATAGGTCTCCTCGGAGTGCAGGTACTTGGCTCGCTCTTCCTCTAGACGGGCCTTCATCTCACCGATGAACTTCTTGCCGAACGGCGATTTGGCCTTCTGGGCGGCCTTCTTCGCCGCCGCTTTCTTCGCAGGGGCCTTCTTGACCGCCTTCTTCGCAGGGGCCTTCTTGACGGCCTTCTTCGCAGGGGCCTTCTTGACCGCCTTCTTCGCAGGGGCCTTCTTGACCGCCTTCTTCGCGGCCTTTTTGGTGGCGGACTTCTTGGCCGCCTTCTTCGCCGTCGCCATTGCGCTCGTCCTCGTTTCGTCGCCGTTCCACGCCTTGAACCGGCTCAAGGCGGCGAATTGTAGGGCCGCTGCGGACGTTTACCGCGAATACCCCGAGGAACGGTCAGCGACGGCGGTTGAACCAGCTCCGCCCGCCGTCGTCCTCCCGGTCGTCGAAGAACGTTGCCAACGCGTCCTCGCCGAACTCGTCGGAACCCTCGCCGCTGGCCGCGTCACGCAATTGCTCGAGGAAGGTATCGCTGCTCGAATCCGGCTCAGGCTCGTCGAACAACGGGCGTTCGTCACTCGACGATGCCTCCTCGAGATCTGCCGACGTGACGAGCAGCGGCGGGGCGTCGGCGGTGGATGGCTCGGCGTCGTCGGCTTCGACCATGTCCGGTTCGTCAGGGATGCCGGACGCCGGCGCCTCGTCGGCGACCGTGAGCAGAGAGGGTTCGGCGTCCGGCATCGGGCCCGGAGCGAACGTGAACACGTCCGCTTCGGCCACGTCATCAGTCGGCTGCGGAGCACTCTCGGGCGGAGGGTCGACGGCCGCCTCCGGTTCCTCGTCAACCAATGCCGTCTCGGCGGCACCATCCGACACAGCCTCATCGGCGATGGTGACGACATCGATGGCCTGGGTGATCTCCGACTCGGGAGCGGGCTCCGGCGCAGGGTCGCTCGAGCCAACCGCTTCGATGACCACGGGCTCAGCGACCATCTCCTTCGGTGTCCCGACATCGGCGGGGGCAACGACGCCACTCGTGGCGGGCATTGTGGGGAGGCGGAACTGTTCAGGATCGTCGAGCAGGTGCTGAAGCGCAGCGGCGGACGCCCCAAGCGCATCGCGGGCTTGCTCGAGATGCTGTTCGAGCATGGCGATGTCGTCGGTGAGGAACGCCCGGTAGCGCTCGAGTTCGGCGACTTCGGCGACGACACGTTCCCGTTCGGTGCGCACGCTTTCCTCGACGGCGGCCTCGGCTTCGGCGAGCATGCGACGACGATCGGTTTCGGCTTCGGCGACGACAAGCGAGGCGTGGTCGTCGGCCTGGCGGCGGATTTCGGCGGCTTCGGCCTGGGCCTCGTCAATCGCAGCGTCGGCGGTTCGCTGCGCCAACAGGAGCATCTTGGTCAGGCTCTCCTCCCCCGTCTCGACCGGATCGGCGCCGCTCGACCCGGTGGCGTGCGCCTCGGCAGCCTCAGCTCGACGTTGCAGCTCGGCAATTCGGCCCTGCACGAGTGCGGCCGCCCTCGCCACTCGGTCGATGTAGGCGTCGACCTCAGCAACGTCGTAGCCGCGGAAGCGCTCGTTGAACGCAATGTCCTGGAAGAGCGGAGCAAGATCATCCATGCGGCGCATCCTAGGTTCCGCGTCGCAGCTGATGAGGGACCGCAGGGCGGCGTCCCGAGCCGGGAATCAGCAGATGATGCCTCGCAGGACCTGCACACCGATGATCACGATGATCGGCGACAAATCGAGGGCGACGGAGCCCAGTCGCACGGCCGGGATCGCCCGGCGAAGCGGAGCTAGCACGGGGTCGGTGACCATGAACAAGAAGCCTGCGATGGTCGCCATCGACCCATTCGGATCGAGCGGGAACCAGCTCAGGATGATCCGAGCGAAGACCGCGAGGAGGTACAGATTGAGAAGAAGACAGATGATGATCACGATGGATCACTCGAAGGCGCGACGAGCGTCGGCATCCGACACCTCGACATCGGCGGGCACCAACAGGTACACCTGATCCGCCACCCGCTCCATACTGCCGCCGAGGGCGTAACAGAGCCCGCTCGCAAAGTCGACGATTCGGCGACGCAAGTCGCGATCGGCGTGCTGCAAGTTGACGATCACGGCCTGGGCGGCCTTGAACCGGTCACCGATCAGTTGGGCGTCGTTGAAGGTCCCGGGGCTAATGGTGTGGGGGCTCGCCGCCCGACTCTCGACGATGCGGACCGCCGGCGGTACCGGAGCGTTGGGGCCTGACGTCTCGACACCCGCGGCAGGACTCGAAGGCGCCGATTCGGGGCGGGTTTCGCTCGGGACGACGCGCACTGAGCCCGAGGGCTCGGGACGCGAAACGGCTGCAATCGGACGAACCGTCGCACTCTGAGGGCCGGGGGTGGGGTCGGTGACGGCCTGCACAGGACGAGGGTTTCCCGACGCCGGCGCGGCCTGAACACCGGCGCCTTCGGGACCGGCGTCGATGGGCGCGTAGTCGTCGAACGAGTCGTATTCATCGTCAGGACCAAGCCCGAGATAGATGAGCGTCTTCTTCAGCATGGACACGATTACCCTCCTTGCCGAGAGGCTACTCCCGTCCCTGCGGCCGTCGGTGTCATCCCCACACCCGGTGAACCGTCACCCGAGCCTTTCGCCGAAGAGGTCACGGCCGATTCGAACCATCGTGGCGCCCTCGTCGACGGCAATCTCGAGATCAGCGCTCATCCCCATCGAGCACTCGTCGAGACCGAGTCGATCAACGAGGCCGCGAAGCAACGAAAAGCCGGGGCGAGCCGCCTGTGGTTCGGCGAGCAGTGCAACACCCATCAGGCCGATGACGTTGAGTCCGGCGTCGGTCGCGTGCACGACGAGATCCTCGGTGGTGCCGGGACTGCAGCCGCCCTTGCTCTCCTCACCGGAGATGTCGACCTGAATCATCACTTTGGCACCAGGCACTCGCTTGGCGATCTCGGTGGCGAGCTCAGGCCGATCGACGGTTTGCCACACGTCGACATGCGGGGCGAGGAGCCGAACCTTGTTGCGCTGCAGTCGGCCGATGAAGTGCACCGTCGGTGCGCTGGTGATCTCGGAGAGCTTTGCCGCCGCCTCTTGGGCGTAGTTTTCGCCGACGTCGTCGAGTCCGGCTGCGACAGCTGCATCGACAGCCGACGGACCGAAGGTCTTGGTGACCGCCACGATGCGGACGTCGGCTCCACCAGCAGCATCGAGACGGGCCCGGACGGTTGCCGCCCGTTCGGCGACGACCGCCGGGTTGACCGGGGTCATGCGGTCACCAGTCGAGCCGCCGTGACCTGGCGGCCCCCATCAGCGCGCACGCGGTGGGAGAAAAAGCGCTCGTCGGCGGTGTCGAAACCGAGATCGTCGACGATGTCGACACCCGCTCGGCGCAGCGCAAGCGTGGTCGCAGCAGCCATGTCGAGGGCGAGGGTACCGGTGACCGTCTCACTGCGGCAGACGCCGCCGACAGCGGCCTCGACCTGCGCGAGTTCGTCGGCACCGAACTCGTAGTGACCTGGCCGGATGCATGGTCCGATGACCGCCTGGAGCGGGTTGGATCCGATCGTCCGCAGCGCCTCGACACTCCGGTCGACCACGCCAGTGACGAGACCTCGCCACCCAGCGTGGATCACCCCGACGGCGTGTTCGCCGACCACGACAATCGGGACGCAATCAGCGGTCTGCACACACAGCACCGCGCCCAGCAGCCCGGTGACGGCGGCGTCGGCGTCGGTGCCGGCGCGCCCGCCGGGCGAGTCGACGAGAGCGACATCGGAGCCGTGGACCTGCCGCAGCCATGTCCATGCGCCATCGAAGACATTGCGTCGACGTTCGGCGAGTTCAGCGGCAGGCGCGTCAACGCGAAAGTCGCCATCATGGCGGTCGGTCACGCAGAGTTCGACTGCGGTGCCGGCGCCTGCGGGGAGTCGCCGGAAGCGCATCGGGCTACTTCAGGAACGACGGGACGTCGAAGTCGGGATCGCCGAGGTCGAGATCGCCTTCGTCGTCGGTGGCGAAAACGTCGACGATCGGCACCTCACCGGTGGGATCCCCGCTCTCGAGCATCGGCTCTCGGGCCGGTGCCTGCCCCGTACGAGCGATCGACTCATCCCAGCGATCAAAGCCAGCAGCGATCACGGTGACACGGACGTCGTCGCCCATCTCGTCGTCGATCACTGTGCCGAAGATGATGTTTGCGTCCTGGTGGGCCACGCCGTGGATGATCTCGGCCGCCTCGTTGACTTCGAGCAGACCGAGATCCGGTCCGCCGCAGATATTGAGGAGAATCCCCCGGGCGTTCTCGATCGATGCCTCGAGCAGCGGGCTCGAGATCGCCGCGCGAGCAGCGGCAATCGCTCGGCCCTCACCACTGCCGTGACCGATCCCCATGAGCGCCGAACCGGCGTCGACCATGACAGTGCGCACGTCGGCGAAGTCCGTGTTGATCAAACCGGGTGTGGTGATGAGATCGGTGATGCCCTGCACACCCTGCAGGAGGATCTCATCCGCCATCTTGAATGCGTTGAGCATCGACGTGTCGCTCGTCGAGATCGACAGCAGCCGATCGTTGGGGATGACGATGAGGGTGTCGACCTTCTCCTTGAGCTTCTGAATGCCCTGCTCGGCCTGGACGGAACGGCGACGACCTTCGAAGGCGAACGGGCGGGTGACGACACCGATGGTGAGCGCACCTTGACTCTTCGCGACCTCGGCGATCACCGGCGCGGCACCCGTGCCGGTGCCACCGCCCTTACCGGCAGTGATGAACACCATGTCGGCGCCAGCGAGCGACTCGCGGATCTCGTCGACATGTTCCTCTGCGGCTTGGCGTCCAACCTCCGGGTCCGAGCCCGCACCGAGGCCGCGCGTGAGGTCACGGCCGATATCGAGCTTTTCGTCGGCGTCACTCATGAGCAGCGCCTGTGCATCGGTGTTCGCGGCGATGAACTCGACGCCTTTCAACCCGGCATCAATCATGCGGTTGACAGCGTTGACACCGCCGCCGCCGACGCCGACGACCTTGATGACAGCCAGATAGTTCTGCGGATCAGACATCACCTTGGGATCCCCCGTGCGAGATCAATAGACCAGTGCCCAGGCAGGCAACCGTGCGTGCCGGAGTGACGAGACCGTACACCCGGACCCGACGGTTTTTGGGGACGCCCACCCCCGCTAACCCGTCAAGGTAGTCGTCACGGGCTCGGAGCACTCGGGTGAACGCTTCAGAACGGGGTTGTCGCCGACCTGCACATCGATCTCGCAGATCCCCGCCAGGTCGACCTGGTCGAGCACCGAGCGAACCGCCTCGTACTTGGTAGCGAGATCACGATCGTCGCCCATGATGGCGACGACATCGCCGATCAGATCGAGTCGGAGCAGCGGCGTACCGGTTCCGGCGTAGTCGATGTCGAAGGTTTCGATCCATGGCGCGAGGTCGAGCGGCATAGCGTCGATCAGGTCGAGTGCCGGGAGGGCGAGGGTCTGCACATCGCCGAGATCGCCTGCGGGCCCGAGCGTGATGACGGGCAGATCGCCGACCGCGGAGGTTTCCGAGCGGGCGATCGCCACGGCTTCGGCGTCAATGACGACCCCGCTGCCGTCACCGACCGGCAACAACGCGACACCGATGCGGCGAGTGACCACGATCTCGACCGTGCCGGGCCACGCTCGGTCGACGGCAGCCGTCCGGACCCAAGGCAGCGCAACAATCCCCTCAGCGGCGCGATCGAGGTCGAGATCGAGCATCGGCGTGCCGACGACCAGACCGGATGCTTCGGCAACCTGATCGGCCTCAGCACCGAACGCCCCGTCGATCTCGATGGTGTCGAGATCGAAGACGGCCGACCGGCTCAGTGCGTACCCGCCACCCGCGAGGGCGATGAGCACGACGATGCCCACGAGGACGCGAAGACGGCGCCGCCCTTCGGCGCGACGGACGGCAATTCTCCGCTGCCTGAGCCGAGGGTCGATCGATGTCACGACGACCAGGGGACCTCGTCGTCGGTGAACCCGACAAGATGGGTCTCGGGTTGCAGCACGACACCATGGGCGTACTCGACCAGGGTTCGGACCTCGATCATCACCTGGAGTACATCGGCCGCAGAGCCGCCCTCGTCGGCCTGAATGAAGTTCGCATGCTTCTCCGACACCTCTGCGCTGCCGACCCGGAGACCCTTCCCGCCGGCGGTGTCGATCAGTCGGCCGGCACTGTCGCCCTCGGGGTTGGTGAACACCGACCCCGCGTTCTGACCCCCGGGTTGGTTGTCGCGGCGCCACTGGACGATCTCGGCCATCTCGGCCTTGCCCTTGCGTTCATCACCCGGGCTCAGCGACAACCGGCAGCCGACGACGAGTTCATCGGTGCGGAGTGCCGAGTGACGGTAGGACAGCTGGAGCTCCTCGGCGGGGACGATGCGCCGCTCCCCCGCTGCGAAATCGACAATGTCGGCGTCGAGCAGCGCGGCGCTCATGTCGGCGCCGTGGCCACCGGCATTCATCCGAACGGCGCCACCGATCGAACCCGGCACACCGACCGCCCACTCGAAGCCGGTGAGGCCGTACCCGACCGTCGTTCGAGCGACGACCGGCAGTTTCGCCGCTGCGCCGGCGATCACGATCGTCTCGTCGATCACATTGATCGCCGCATAGTCACCGGCCATGTGCACGACCAGGCCGTCGAACCCTCGATCGGCGACGAGCATGTTGCTGCCACGACCCAGTGTCATGACGGGAATGCCCGTGCCGGCAACGGCGGCGGCAACGGCGCTCAAGGTCTCATGATCGTCGACGACGACGAGAGCGGCGGCGCGGCCCCCGACCCGATACGTCGTGAGTGTGCCCATCGGCACGTCGACCGCAATCTTGTCGCCGACGTCGTCCATCAATCGTTCGATCACCGCAACGAGGACGGGGTTCATGCCGCGCCCCGATGCTTGAGTCGTCCGATCACCCGATCCGGCAGGCCGGTGAGGTCACCGGCGCCCAGCGTGAGACAGAGATCACCGGGGCGCAGTCGATGGGCCAGCCATCCGGCCACGTCGTCGAGACGCGGCATCCAGGCCACTGCGGACCACGGATGTGCGTCGAGCACGGCATCGACGATGAGCTTGCCGGTGACGCCGGGACGCGGGGTTTCCCCCGACGCATAGATGTCGGTGACCACGAGAACGTCAGCCCTGACGAACCCGTGAGCGAAGTCCTGCCAGAGCGCCGCCGTTCGGCTGAAGCGATGCGGCTGAAACACGCACACGATGCGTTCCCACCCGCCGTCGGCGGCAGCTGCAAGCGCAGCCTCAACCTCGGTGGGCAAATGTGCGTAATCATCGACAAAGGTCACCCCGTCGATCTCGCCTCGGAACTCGAAGCGCCGGGCGACACCGCCGAACCGGGCGAGCGCTGCGGCAGCTGCGGCAGCCGAACCACCGGCGGCGATCGTCGCCACCAAGGCCGCCGCTGCGTTGCGGGCGTTGTGCATGCCCGGGGTGGGCAACTCGACGCGGGCCACGTCAGAACCATTGTGGCGGATCGTGAAGGCGACCGACGCCCGGCCCGTCTCGATGTCGACCATGCGGTAGTCGGCGTGCTCGGCCGTGCCGTAGGTGATGCCCGGCACGGCGCTCGCCACGTGCATCGCTCCGGCATCGTCTGCGCAGTAGATCGGTGTCGTGGCGGCATCGGCGAACTGAACAAACGCCGCCATGAGTTGCTCGGGGTCGTTGTCGTAGGTTTCGAGATGGTCGGGTTCGACGTTGGTAACGATCGCGATCTCCGCACCGAGCGACAAGAACGTGCGGTCGGACTCATCCCCTTCGATGACGAACCACTCTCCGTTCGCCCAGACGGCACCGGAGCCGATCTCGTTGACGTCACCACCGATGATGAAGGATGGGTCGAGATCGGCCTCCACCATCGCCATGGCGAGCATGGAACTCGTCGTGGTCTTGCCGTGGGTGCCGGCGACGACGATCGAGCGACGCTCGGCCGAGATCGCCGGGAGGATGTCGCTGCGGCGCAGCACCGGAATCCGGCGTTCGTTCGCCGCGCGAACCTCGGGGTTGTGCTCGGGGATCGCCGTGCTGATCGCCACCAGATCGGCGGTGCCGACGTTGGCGGCGTCGTGGCCGACATGAATCTCCATGCCGGCGGCCCGCAGGCGCTCGACGACCGGGCCATCTTTCAGATCGCTGCCGGTGACGGTGTGCCCCATGCGGTGGAGCACATCGGCGATCGCGCCCATCCCCGCCCCGCCGGCACCGACAAGGTGGATGTGGCGGGCTTCACTCAGGTCCGGGGTCATCGTCGTGTTCCCTCCGGGGAGGCGGCGTCAGGGCGAGGTCGCGACGCGTGCTGATCGAGAAGGTCGACCACGGCTACCGCTGCGTCGGGACGGGCCACCGAGGAGGCGGCCGCCGCCATCGATGCCAGTCGGTCGGGGTCGTCCACGAGGCGGTCGACTTCTGCGGCGAACCGGTCGGCGTCGAGTTCATCGTCGACAACAAGCACCGCAGCGCCCGCATCAACGAGTGCCCGGGCGTTGGCCGTCTGATGATCGCCGGGTGCGCCCGGCAACGGGACGAGCACGCTGGGAAGACCGGCGACGGCCACTTCGGCGACCGACGATGCCCCGGCTCGACAGACGACGAAATCAGCCGCCGCGTAGACCGTGGGCATGTCGTCTTCGTACTCGATCAGTTGGTGGGTGAAGGCTGCGTCCGCCGGCAGATCGAGGCGCTCGACGATGGCGGCATGATCTCGAGTCCCGGAGACATGTCGGATCGTCATCGCAACTCGATCACTCCACCGGGGAGCGGCATCCGCGGCGGCGTGATTGATCCGACGGGCGCCCAGCGACCCTCCAAAGATCGCGAAGAAGATATGGTCGTCTGGCACACCGAGAGCCCGGCGAGCACTCGCCCGGCGTTCGGGGTCAGGCGTGGCAAGTGCCCGCACCTCGGGGCGGACCGGGTTGCCGGTCCAGATCGCGTTCGGTAGGTCGACGCCCTCGAAGGACACGGCACAGGCCTTCGCGAACCGCCCGGCCAACCGGTTGGCAGCGCCCGGCACGGCGTTCTGCTCAGCGACGACGATGGGTACACGCCACAGCACCGCCCCAATCACACACGGAACCGAGGCGTACCCGCCGAGGCCGACCACGACGGCCGGTCGGAGACGGCGTACCAGTCGAATACCGGCGACGATGGCGGCGAGCAGACCGAAGACGGAGCGGACGTTCTCCAGGGTCAGGCGGCGCTGGATCCCTCGCCCCGGCAACACGGTCAGCGGGAAGCCGGCCTCGGGAACGAGGCGGGTCTCAATACCGCGGGCCGAGCCGACATAGTGCACCTGCTCCGGCGGCACGCCGCGGGCCACGAGTTCGGCGGCGATCGCCAGGCCGGGTACGACGTGGCCTGCCGTACCGCCGCCGGCGATGACCGCATGGGCCTTCGTCATCTCAGTTCCCCTGGCGAGCGACATTCATCAACACGCCCATTGCGCCAAGGGTCATCACCATCGAGGAGCCACCGAACGAGAGGAAGGGCAGGGTCACACCCATGACCGGAAGTACCGCCATGACCGCACCCATGTTGAGCAGCGCTTGCACGACAACCCAGGTTGTGATGCCGACGGCGAGGAGCATGCCGAAGCGATCAGGCGCCCGCAGCGCCGCCGTGATCCCGGCGACACCGATCGCGGCGAAGCCGCAGATCACCGAGGCGGCACCGAGCATGCCGAGTTCCTCGGCGACAATCGCAAAGATGAAGTCGGTGTGGGCGAACGGAAGAAAGCCCCACTTCGCGTAGCTGGCGCCGAGGCCGACTCCGCTCCATCCGCCCTTGGTGATGGCGTGAAGCGACTGCAGTGGCTGGTAGCCGACACCGGCCGGATCCGCCCACGGGTCGAGGAAGGCGAGGAAACGGTCGCGGCGCCATGGCGTGGCAAGCACCATCGCTGCGGCAAACCCGCCACCGACGGCACCCGTACCGACGAGATGGCCGAGGGGCGCCCCGGCGAGGAACAGCATGGCAAAGACCGTGATGCCGATCACGAGCACGGCACCGAGATGCGGCTGGAGCATCAGGAGGCCAGCGAAGACGACTGTCACGAACAGGATCGGGCGCACCGTGATCTTCGTGTTCTCGATCGGCCGGCCCGGCCGTCCCAAAAGATCGGCGGCGAAGAGCACGACCGCGAACTTGAGAAGCTCCGACGGCTGCATGGTGAACGGCCCCACGCCGAGCCAACGGGTCGCGCCGTTGGCCGACAGGCCGACTCCAGGAATGAGGACGACGACGAGCAACACGCCGCACCCGATGATCGACGGGGCGGCGAGGATGCGCCACCGGTGGTAGTCCACCCGCATGGTGCCGAACATCACGATCGCTCCGATCGCCACCCACATCAGCTGACGCTGGAACAAACTCCAGGCGCTCTCGGTCTCGGCGATGCTGGACGCCGCGCTGGCCGACAGCACCATGACGGCGCCGAGCGCAGTGAGGAACGAGGTGGCACCGAACAAGGTGAGAAAGACCGTGGTGCGGCGACCGACCGGGCGGCGAGGACCACGTCCGTCAGGAGTCAACCGAGCCGTCGGGTGCCGCCGACGCGCTGCGCCCTGCTGAACCTTCTTGCTTCGAGGCTGGGTGGCGGTCATCGGGCCGCCTCTGCAGTGACCGCCCGAGCGAAATCGTCGCCTCGTTCGCCGTAGTTGCGGTACCAGTCGAAGGAGGCGCAGCCCGGCGACAGCAGGACAGGGACGCTGGATGCAGCGAGTCGCCGGGCGGCGGAAACCGCGCTTCCCATATCGCTGGCAATGACGACCGGCGTGTCCGGAGCGAACGCCCGCTCGATCTCGTCGGCCGAGTCACCGATTGCGACGACGGCCACGACACGGTCCGACGCCGACGCCATCGGGGTCAGATCGATGCCCTTGTTGCGGCCACCAGCGATCAAGACGACACGGTCGAACCCGCGGAGCGCCGACAGCGTTGCGTGCGGGGTCGTGGCCTTGGAGTCGTCGTAGTAGGTCTGTCCGTCAAGTTCGCCAACCGGGGTGACCCGGTGCGCCAACGGTGCAAAGGTGCTCGCCGCCCGGGCGACTGCCTCGGGAGGCACGCCCAACGGGGCAAGCGAGGCAGCGACCGCCAGTGTGTTCTCGATGTCGTGGGGCAACGCCCTCCAGAGCTCACCGGTAGCGACGAACGGACCGTCGGGGCCGGCGAGTAGTTCGCCGTCAAGGTACCAGTCGCCGCCCGATCCGAACGTGACCGTCGCTGCATCGGCCGGGACATTGCGCATCACGACGGGATCAGCAGCATTGGCAACGACGGTGCCGCCTCTGGCGAGCGAGAAGAAGAGATGCGCCTTGGCTGCCTCATAGCTGTCGAGGCTGCGGTGTACGTCGAGATGATCGGGTGCGAAGTTCAACCAGGTGGCGACGGCCGGGCGGAACCGGCTTGCGCGTGCGAGTCGAAACGACGATGCCTCGACGACGAAGACCTCGGTGGTGGAATCATCGATCGCGGTGACAAGCGGGATGTCCGTGTTCCCGGCGGCGACGGCGACACGGCCATCGGCTGCGAGCGCCGCCACGGCGAGCTCGACCGTGGTCGTCTTGCCGTTGGTGCCGGTGACGGCGACGATCGGCCGATCGTCCCAGACCGCTGCAAGATCGAACTCGGACACGACCGCCACACCGGCGGCGTCGGCGATGGCAAACGCCTCGTGCTGCTCCGGGAGACCGGGGGTTGGGACGACGAACGCGGCATCGGCGACAAGATCGGCGAGTTCGTCGCTCGAACCGAGCGTGATGCCGAGTGCATCCGCATCGGCACGCAGTTGGTCGGACGGGTTGTCGTCGACAGCTACGACGACGTGACCGCGACGAGCGAGGGCGCCGGCGACCGCTCGGTTCGCGACGCCCATGCCGACGAGGAGCGCCGACGTCGGCGAGGCGAGTACCTCGTCGAGGGACGGAGCCGCCATCAGGCGGTGATCCCGAGGTTGATCGCATCGGCGTAGAACAGGCCGAGGCCGACGCCAGTGCACAGGCCCGACATGATCCAGAGGCGCACGATCACCGTGGTCTCGGGCCAGCCGGAGAGTTCGAAGTGGTGGTGGATCGGCGCCATCCGGAAGAGCCGTTTCCCCCCGAAGCCGCGGAACACTGCGATCTGCAGGATCACCGAGACGGTCTCCATCACGAAGAGCCCACCGATGATCGGCAACAGCAGATGGGTGCTGGTCGTGAGGGCAAGCGCGGCGAGGCCACTTCCGATCGCCAGGGACCCCGTGTCACCCATGAAGATCTGGGCGGGCGCGGCGTTCCACCACAGAAAGCCGATGATGCCGCCGACCATTGCCGCGGCCACGACAGCGAGGTCGAGCGCATGGGGGCTGTCGTAGAAGTCGGCGTGGCGGAATTGCCAGAACCCGACGACGGTGAAGGCGGCAAAGCCGAACACCCCGGCGCCTGCCGCAAGCCCGTCGAGCCCATCGGTGAGATTGACGGCATTGGTGGTAGCTGTGATCAAGAGCAACGCCCACACCATCCAGCCAATCCGACCGAGATCCCAGCCCGGGTTGTCGAAGCGGGTGAACGACAGTGTCGTCGGTACGTTCGTGTACTGGGTCACGAGAAAGGCGAACCCGACACCGACGATCAACAAGCCGAGCATCTTCGCCCGCTTGTTGAGGCCCAAGTTGCGAGCGGCCACGACCTTGATCCAGTCGTCGACCAACCCCACCGCACCGCCGCCGATGATCGCAAGCATCACGAAGATGCCAGTGCGCGTATAGATGGCGCCCACGAGGTCGGAGACGACGTAGCCGACCGTCGCACCGGCAACGATCGCGAGACCACCCATCGTGGGGGTGCCGGCCTTGACGTGATGGCCCTCCGGGCCGTCGTCGCGGATGGGCTGACCGATCCGATGGGTGGTCAGCCAGTTGATCAATGCCTTGGTGCCGAACAGGGAGACCAGCATTGCGATCGCTCCGGCGAAGAGCAGACGGGTCATGCGTCGAAACCTCCGAGTCGACGGAGCTCCTCGTAGGCGACGACGCGGTCGTCGAATTCAAGGAGCTCGTCGCCGATTGTCTGGGTTGTCTCGTGGCCCTTTCCGGCGATCAGCACAACGTCACCTTCGCGGGCGCCGGCGATCGCGTGGCGGATGGCGCGGCGACGGTCGACTTCGACGAGCTCCGGCGGTGCATCCATTCCCGAGACAATCGCAGCGATGATGGCATCCGGGGCTTCACCTCGAGGGTTGTCGCTCGTGACAACGACCCGGTCGGCGAGTCGGCGGGCAACCTCGCCCATCTGCGGTCGCTTGCCCTGATCTCGGTCGCCACCGGCGCCGAAAACAACGATGAGTGTCCGTTCGGTGATCTCCCGGGCTGCGGCGAGCACGGCTTCCAGCCCGTCCGGGGTGTGGGCGTAGTCGACCACGACGGTGAATGCTTGGCCAGCGTGCACGGTCTCGAAACGGCCGGGGACGCCCCGCACTCGTCCGAGGGCGGCGGCGACGTCGTCGTCGTCGTACCCGAGGGCAGCAACGGCTTCGGCAGCCAGTACGGCATTGGTGACGTTGAAGGGGCCGGCCAACGGAAGTGACACCTCGTGGCCTCGCCACCGGAAACGGCTGCCGGTCGGGCCGTTGGAGGCGGCCTCGCGAGCGGTCGTGTCGACGGGGATGATCGGGATTCCGGCGGTTGCGGTGATCCGCTCACCCGCCTCCGTGTCGGTCGAAACGATGCCGAGATCGGTGAGTTCCGGCGTGAAGAGACGCGCCTTTGCCGCCTCGTAGCTTCGGAGATCACCGTGGAAATCAAGATGGTCGACGCCGAGATTGGTGAAGACCCCGACGGCGAAGCGGGTGCCGTCAACCCGATGCAGGTCGAGTGCGTGGCTCGAGACCTCCATCGCCACCGCTGCGTGGCCCTGCCGGTAGGCCTCGGCCAGAGCCCGCTGCAGTTCGGGCGCCTCCGGGGTGGTTCGCACACCGGTCAGCGTGCCGATCTCGGTTGCGGAGGCGCCGAGTTGCTCGATCAGATCACCGATCAGCCGAACGGTGGTGGTCTTGCCGTTGGTCCCCGTGACGCCGACGACCGGAATGTGCGACGACGGGTCGCCGTGGACGGCGGCGGCCGCCGGGCCCATCGCCTCACGGACGCTCGGCACGACAAGTTGCGGTACTCGCACGTCGAGGCGACGTTCGACGAGCACGGCGACAGCACCGGCATCGATAGCCGCCGACGCGTGGTCATGGCCGTCGGTTGTCTGGCCAGGAACACAGGCGAAGAGGTGGCCCGGGCCGACACGCCGCGAGTCGTGTTCGACATCGACGATGTCGACGATCGAGTGGTCGGCCTCGACCACCGTTGGCAGCGAGGCGCAGAGATCGTCGAGCCGCACGTCAGCCGTCCTGGGACTCCGGAGCGAGCGTCGTGGTGGTGGTCGTCACGGCGGTTTCGGCACGCACAGCCGTCGTGGTCACACCCGAGGTGACCTGTGGGACTTGGAGCTGGCGGGCGGTGTAGGCGGCGATCTCGGCGAACGCCGGGGCGGCGACCTCGTTGCCGAACTTGGCGCCCTTCGGGTTGTCGATCATGACATACACGGAGAACTGGGGTCCCTGGTCGTTGCTGATGATGCCCGCGAACCCGGAAGTGTAGTGATGGGCCCGCCCATCGGGGTCGTCGTCACCGCACCGGTAGGCGACACCACCTTCACAGGGCTGCCAGGCCGTGGAGGTCTTGCCCGAGACCGTGTAGCCCCGCACGGCAGCGTTTGGGCCGGTGCCGTTTTCGTGCTCAACGACACCTTGCATCATGTCCATGAGGATGTCGGACGTCTGCTCGCTGATCACCCGTTCACTCGCCTTGGTCCCGAGCTCGGCACTGGTCAGCGACAGCGGGAGTCGAACGCCACCGTTGGCGACCGTGTTGAACGACTCGATGACCTGGGCAGCGGTCACCGAAACGCCCTGGCCGTAGCTGGCGGTGGGCAACGCCACCGTCGAGAGGAAGGGTTCGAGAATGCCGGCGCTTTCCCCTGGGAAGTCGACACCGCTGGTCGACCCGAAGCCGAAGGCGTGCATGAGATCCCAGACGGCATCAGGGCCGGCGACTTCGGCAAGCGTGGAGGAGCCGACGTTGGATGAGCGGATGAGGATCTCGGACGTCGTGTATTCACGGTCTTCGTAACGACCCGTGTCCCGAACGAGAAAGACCCGCCCGTCATCCACAGGGTACGGCTTCTCCGCTGGCACCTCAATGCGGGTGTAGGGGTCGACGGCTCCGGACTCGAGTGCGGCGGCGACCGAGACGATCTTCATCGTCGAGCCCGGCTCGAAGGTGTGCGTGAACGGGAGGTTGTTCGAGGTGCAGCGAGCAAGGCCGGTCTCCTCGTCGACGACCGCACCGACCGCTGCGAGCACCGAGCCGTCATCGATGCGGGTAACGATCGCCATACCGAGATCGGCGTCGAATTGGGCGACGGTGGCCTCGATCAACTCCTGCGCTTTGAACTGGATGTCGCGGTCGAGGGTGGTGGCCACATCCTCGCCGGGGATCGCTGGCTCGAGGACCTGCTGTCCGCCCACGATGGTGGCGCTCCGGTCGGCGCTGACCTCGACCGCACGAGTGCCGGGTGTTCCGGTGAGGGTTTCATCGTGGATCTGCTCCAGGCCCGAGATGCCGAGATGATCGATGTCGACGCGTCCCATTAGCGAGAGGCCCGTGCAGTCGCCGTTGGGATGCTCGCGGCGCGGCTCCTCGTAGCTCCACACACCGGGAAGGCCCAACGCCATCACCGCATCGCCGATCTCCGGATCGACCTGACGCTCGAGATACACGAAGCGGCTGTCACTCGTGAGCCGACGCGCCATGACCTCGGGGTCGGTGTCGAGCAAGGAAGCGAGTTGACCGACGACATACGGCACCTGCTCCGTGCTGATCAGCCGGGGGTCGGCGACGATCGTCGGGGCAGGACGTGAGTAGGCCAACGGTCGACCGAGGCGGTCGACGATTGACCCGCGTTGAGCGGGCAAGTCCTCGGTGCGCAGGGTGCGACTGATCGGCTCGGCGAGCGCCTGGTCCGGGGTCAACTGGAGGTCGGCGAGGCGGTACCCAAATCCGCCGATCACGATGATGAAGACGGCGCAGAGGGTGCGGAGTCGAGTCGGGCACACCGTGGGATGGGCCGAGGTGGTCGAGCGGCCACGGCTCGGTCGGCGACCCGCCGGACTCACCCCACCGCCTCCGCGAACGGGTCGCCTGACATCGGTGGGGCCAGTGTGCCCGGAGCGACCGGCGAGAGGATCACGACCTCGGGGGCCAGTACCAGCCCAGCCTCGATCGCCCACTGCTCGAGGCCTTCCGGCGAATCAACACGAGCCAGATCGGCCGTGACAACGGCAAGCTCGGCATGCACGGCGGCATTGGCGGCACGCTGGGCATCGATCTGGGCCTGGGTCTGCACGAGAACGGCGTGAAGGGCGGCGATGACGAACAAGACGACGAAGAGGGTTACGACCACCGAGGTACCGAGCATGCCGACGGCCCGGATCCGATGATCCGGGCGGACGACACGAAGGTTCGCCTGCCGTGGCTGCGCCGGGCGGGCGGGCCGGGCCGCAGGGCGGCGGACGGTCTGGGTGGCGACCATCAGGCGACCGCCCCGAGCTTCTCGACTGCACGGAAGCGGGCTGCTTCCGCACGAGGGTTGCGCTCGACCTCGGCGTCACTCGGACGTCGAGCACCGCGCCACAGCAACGACACCGACGCCTCGTGACCAGGTGGCGGAGGGAGATCGGGTCGCGGTCGTGGCGCTTCACCGGCGGCGTTGCGGAAGACGTGTTTGACGATGCGGTCCTCGCCAGAGTGATAGCTCAACACTGCGCACCGGCCTTTCGGGGCGAGCAGATCCAGGGCCTGGGTGAGCGCACCTTCGAGCATCGCGAGTTCGTCGTTGATTTCGATGCGGATCGCCTGGAAGGTCTTGCGGGCCGGATGGCCGGCGTGGCGGCGAGCTGCGGCGGGAACGGCATCGCGCACAATCTCGGCCAGCTCACCTGTCGTGGAGATCGGGCGCGCAGCGACGATCGCGCGGGCGATGCGACGGGCGTGGCGCTCGTCGCCGTTGCGCTGGAGGATTCCTGCGAGGGTCCGTTCGTCGCTGGTGTTCACGAGATCGGCGGCGGTGCGACCCTGGCTGCGATCCATCCGCATGTCGAGCGGCCCGTCGTTGCGGAAGCTGAAACCTCGGTCGGCGAGATCCAGCTGTGGCGAACTCACGCCGAGATCAAACAATGCACCCGACAACCGTTCGGCGCCGAGCGACCGCACCGCCCCAGCGAGACCGTCGAAGCGGGTGTGGCGAACCGCGACCCGGTCGCCGTGCGCCGCAAGTCGAGCGCTGGCGGCGGCCAGGGCCATCTCGTCGCGATCGAGACCGAGAATCGAGATGCCGTCGTTTGCCGCCAGCAACGCAGCGGCATGGCCGGCCCCGCCGAGCGTGGCGTCGACGACGATGCCATCCGGCACCTCGGAGAGAACCTCGACGATCTCGTCGAGCATGACCGACACGTGGGCGAATCCGGTCGCATCGCCGTGCGCTCCGCTTTCTGCCGTTGGGGTGTCGTATTCGGCCATTGCAGCGACCCACCTGTGTTGCCGGTGACCTCGGCCGTCTGCAGTCTCCCGATCGGCGGCGCACGCCGGGATGTCTCCCCGGTCGTCCTAATGGCAAGCGGGCGGAGTACGGGTCTTCCATTTGCTGATCGGAAGACTGCAGATGGTCGAGATCGCTGGGGTTGTGGGTCGGGTCCTTTCGTGTCGTCGTCGTGGTTGTGGGGGAAGATCAGATGCCGGCGTCGGGCCTCAGCCGAGGCCGTGACCTCGTTCGATGGCCGAGGTCAGCGACTCGGCACCAGCGGTACCGAGTTGGTTCCAACGCTCCGGTGACCAGATCTCGATGCGCCGAAGCGCGCCGGTCACGATCACGTTGCGGTCGAGCCCGCCGAGTTCCCGCAGGTGCGGAAGCAGTCGAACCCGCCCCTGCGAGTCGGGCGTGACCTCGTCGGCCTGGGAGGCGAAGTGCCGGAGTGCGTTCACGTCGACCCCGCCGGCAGCAACCTGCGACTCCAGACGATCCGCCATCCGGTCGAACTCCTCGGCCGGAAGGATCGCCAGGCAATGGTCGAGCGGCGTGATGAATGCCCCCTCGGCCAGCTTCGGGCGGAAGGCCGAGGGAAGGATGAGTCGACCCTTCTCGTCGAGCGTGTGCTCGAAGTTGCCCACGAATCGGGCCATCGGCGTTCCCCCTCTCGGTGTGTGAATCGGCTGCGTCCTGGTGCGTCGGGTGACGCTCGGACTCGGGATCTCCCATGGGCTCTTGGTCGCCCCTGGAATCCCCCTTGTCCTCCATATCGCTCCACATTACTCCCCATCCCTCCATCTCGCAAGCATTTCCTCCACGAACTACCGGACCGAACGCCTGTTCGTGCCACAAAGGGAGCGCTCAGCCCCGTTTTCGAGCGCGACGCGTTGCCCTCCGCTCCCCCGGCGACGAGCGAGCCCGGCGTCGCTCGAGATCAGCCCAGTTCGGGAATCAGCGCAGTAAGCACGTCGGCGCCGCGGATCTCACCGACAGCGTCGGCGAGGACGGCATCGGGGCCCTCGTGGCCGAGGAGACCATCGACGGCGTCGTCGGGCGACCACCGACGATGGGCCATCGTCTGCAGCCGAATCCAGTCGCGCGTCCGGCGCTGGCTGATGCCGACCCACTTCCGCCCATCACTGTCGAGGACCTCGCCCGGACCGATGCCGGCGAAACAAACGAGCGACGACCACGGGCGGGACTCGACCCCACCCTGGTGAACGTGGAAGCCGTCACCGAGACCAACAACCTCGAGCGCTGAGCGCCACGCCTCGCCGACCGGCACTGCTGCTCGGGCGACGTCGTCGTCCCACCACGGGTCACCGGCGGGAAGCCACACGTCGACCCACACCTGGGCGCCAGGAGCGAGCCACACCGAACCTCCCCCGCTCCGCCGTCGGACAATCTCATACCCGCCGGAGACGGCCCTGGCTGGATCGGCGTGGGTGTCGGGTTGCGTCGAACCGAGCACGAGGGCGGGTGCCGTGACCTCACCGACGACGATCGTCGGGCGGCTCGTGCACGGCGGGCGGAACTCGTGAAGCGTGGCGGCGTCGGCGGTGACGTACTCGATGCCGAATCGACCGGTCACGCCACCCGGCGCGCCTCGGCGCGACACCACTCGAGCCAAGCGAGCAGATCGTCGGCGTCGGCGGCATGGTTCGGGTCGCCGTACTGGGTGGTGCCCCGGAACTCGAGGAGTGCTCGATCAGGGATCGGCAGGAACGGCGCTCGCCGCCACCAACCATCGGGGGCGAAGTTGCGAAGCTGGCGCAGCGCCGTCGGCCACAGCCACGGGCGAACGGCCAGAACCCGAATTGCCACCACCATCGTCTTGATCGGATTCATCGGACCCTCAC
>Ga0181578_10000882_pt1 | contig 28862 bp, 14 predicted proteins | sample 071ome_21_FD_148659 | JGI IMG/M metagenome (GOLD analysis project Ga0181578, IMG submission 148659) | Coastal salt marsh microbial communities from the Groves Creek Marsh, Skidaway Island, Georgia - 071401CT metaG (spades assembly) | ecosystem: Environmental > Aquatic > Marine > Intertidal zone... | reverse complement strand
CGGTGTGTATTTGCTCATCGCACGCGTCGCAAATCTCCTCCGTCGATTTTGCAAGTGATGCGAAACGCGAGTTCTCAAAGATGAACAAGGAGATACAAATTTACCGCTCGTCGACGTGAGAGAAGACGCGAGTGTTCGCGCGTACATCAATACAATTCGTATTCGCGCGCCGTGGTTTACGAGTGGTATGAATGAAGAAGCGCGGCTCCGCTCTCCGTTGTGTTGTTTTCTTCTATTTTCTTCAAACACCTTTTGTATTTAGGGTGTTTTGCTTTTTTTCCTCGAAACGAAACGAAACGAAACGAGAAGGGCAACCGAACGACTCTCCACTTTCTTGACGCTCTTTTCAAAGACGCGGAGGATGGAAAGACAAACGCGCGAATGAACGCAGAGATTAAAAGAGAGAGAGAGAGAGAGAGCTATTTTCTCTCTCTCTCTCGTAATTCTTTCTTCTTCTGTCGTCTTTCGTCGCATCTCTTCACTTTTTGACTGCACGATCTGTACGCGTATGCTCGTATCGCGGTTTCATTTTCACACGCACACACGAAACGCCACAAGGGTAAGATCTAAACGATGCAATTATTCCAATCACTGACGCGACTACTATTCCTTTTCTCTGATCAAAAACAGGGTTTTTAGAAGAAAAGCGCTCACTATTTCCACGCATCGGACATCGTTTTCACGTTTTTGACGTTCAAGTTTCCTGCAGTTGCTCGTCATCAACCGCTTTATCGATGAATACGCTATTTGTATGTACGCTTGCTTCACACGGATGATGATCTATATATCATACACAAATTGTGCTATACATTGCCCCAGCCAGACAAGCAGAGAAAGAAAAAAAGGAAGAAGAAAATGCGTTATTTTTTATCTACGCGACTGTACACGCCGTACACGCTCGAGAACATTGAATCCAGAAATCCAGAGCCGAAGAACACGAAGAAAAGGTTACACGCATCATTTCGCGCGCGCGCACGACAAACGAACGACATCGATTATTATTATTATGTACACGCTGTTGTATTCGCCACACGCGGCTTCGAGTATCCCGACCTGACCGATGAGATTTTCCAGAACCATTCCTTGCATGCATCAACTACGACGTTACCCTCGTACGCTTTGACTACGCGCATTTACACGCACGTACACTTACACGCACACACACGCGCGATTAGATGTAGAAGTGAGATGTTTGATTTATTACACACTTTCTTAGCACAGCGGCAGAAAAAAGGTTTGGTTTCAACGGATTTTCAGTTATGTTTACAGGAGGAAGGAATATTTGGAAGCTTGCTTCATTACGTTGATTACATGGAAAAGTGAGAATTATACATTCAAACTGTATTTGTTTTCTACAGCAGCAGGAAGGATAAGCTCTCCTACGGAGGATTCAAAATGTACATACAGGAACAAAAGGACAAGCGCCAAAAGCTGGACACAGGAATTTTTTTTACCCCAGAGTAACGTCGTAACTCGATCGTCTACTGACAACACAAATCTTTACAGGTGGAGCAGCAATCTCATCATCAGAAAACGAGAAGATTCCGGATAAAGATACGTTCTATGCGCTTTACATTGTCTTTTACATCCGTTTGCCCACTCAACGAAATTAGTATGATCGATCGTCGACATCTGCAGATTTTCCGTCTCAAAATTGGCCGCTATCTTATAGAAATTATTTTACACACTTGGTTTGCATTATTGGTTTTTTCTTTGTTTGATTTCGTACCCGCCATGGGATTAGAAAAGTACACGACAACAACACACATCGCCTTACAGGAAAACGAAAACTTTACGTTATATACGCTTTATGTTATACGCCGCGCTTGCGCTTGATTATATATAGTATTATAGTACTATCGGGTATTGACTTAGAACTTTATTTTTGGATGAAGTGGTGTTTAGTAAAGGTTTGAAAACAACATGCGATGGTTGGTTTTAAGGATAAAAAGGGGGAAATATGGTGTTATGGTGATTTTTTATTAGACCGTGAGGATGGGCATCCACGGAAGAGAAGAATATACGAATTGACAATCGGTAAAAGCTTGACGTTTTACGTCTCATTTTATGGTTTTTTAGGAACAATATACAACACAAGGAAAGAAACGAGAAAAGGAAAGAAAACAAAAAAAGAAGGGAGAAAAGGAGAAAAGAGAAGATTATCGAAATTATCGTATGCGACAGCGCTGCGCTCGTAAGTTCTGTTTTTGACAAGATCCCGCTTGACATCGCCCGATGAAAATCACTCGCGATTCGAGGGCAAACATTTCATCACCGTTCTCGTAGATTTACGCCAGTAGTAGTTTTCCCAGTGACAATCACTCGCGATTCGAGGGAGTTCCTGACAAAAAAAACTTTACAAAATGTCCCCGATGACGACTCGCGAAATGCAGTCAGAGGGGCTTTTCTACATCTGAAATGGTTGCGACGACGGGAGTAAATCCTTCTTCGTCGCTGAGTTTCGAGTACTCATCGGATGCTACAATACAAACAGTCTATGCGTGCAAATTACATGTTTTCTATTTCTAGGTGCTGTAAAACTATTCTTTCTGCTATTATTTTAAGCCTGTATCATCTTTTGTCCCTCCTCTCCGTCGCTGTCGTCGCCTTCTTCCTCTCTCTGTTCGACTTCGTTTAAAAATCCAATCGCCACGAGCGGCAACAGCGTGGTGAAGTTACATATGGCGACCAACTCGAACAAATTGTCGAAATTATCCGCGGTAACGCCTAATTTTTCCGTCAAACCAGCGCCGAGAAATTGAGAGGTCACACCACCAAAGTTAAATAAAGACATTAAAGATGCAAATAAAGTCGCTTCAACGCCTTTAGGACAGATCTTTGCGGCTAAAACCAACACCGGCAAAAACGAAATCTCGCCGAGCACGGTCAAGACAGCGCTATCCGTTAACGCAAACAGCTCGTCGCTAATTCCAAGCTCACGGTTGTACCCTGAAACCAGCAGAAGTTGCGTCGAACCCAACGCTGTCGCTAATACCGCGGAGTAGGTGAACATCTTCTTCAATGGCACGTATTTAAAGTAAGCGTTGTACAGCCCGACGCCGCCTAAAGCCGCCAACGAACGCGCGAAGGAAACTCGGCCCAGAAACTCCGGGCTGAAGTGTAACTCGTTCGTAGAAAAGTAGAACATAGCCGATCCAGGAGACGGCGTCGCTTGCCACAAATACATGAACAACGCAGGACCCCATATTTGCTTCTGCTTCACCACGGACCACAACGTTGAAAGTGTTTCCTTCCCTGCTTCCACCACGCCTCCGTTTTTCTCCTCTGCCGAAGCCGTCGGAATCGTCTCTGGTTCTTTACATTCGCCGCCGTCGACGACGTTTACGACGGTCGTCGTTTCAATACTACTACTCATTTCATCTTGTTTCTCTTCTTTTACCAAAAACGCTGCACCGGCGATCAATAGCGGAAACACAGCTGTGCACGCAAACACAAAAGCGCTTCCTTTCTCCTCCACCAACTCGCCGCTAAAATAGCTACTCGCGATGCCGCCAAACGCGACCATCCCCCAACACAAACTTTGCAACGATCCAGTCGTCGAATTATCTTCTGATTCTCTCGCTCGCTCGACGACGATCGAATCAATCAACACATCCGAGAACGCGATGCTTAACGAACCGACTGCGAACAAAAAACTCGCCGTCCACCGGTTATCAACCACCGCGACGCCTTGACTCAATGTCGACCACGCCAAGCATCCTAGAACGCCCATCAAACACAAATACGATTTTCTTTTATACCCAAACAAAGGCACGGTATCGGAAATAAATCCCCAAAGAGGCTTTACCAACCACGGGAGCGACGATATGCTCGTCACCACCGCCGCCTCCGACGGCGATAAGTGCAACTCATCCTTCAAGAAGAAACTCTTCGCCAACGAGGCGAGACCGATGACACCTTGCACGAAATACACCAACGCGATGGCAGACGTTTCTGACGTAATCGGAACGCCCAAGAACACCGTTGTTTTTGTTGAATTTTCATTGTCGTCGTCGTCGTCGCCGCCGCCGCCGCCGCGAGGTTGTTGTTGTTGCTGCTGCTGTTGTTCTCCATCGTCATCTTTATTTCCCAACGTTGCTTTCCTCCTCCAACTTCCTCTTCTTCTTCTTCTTCTTCGAACCAAAGCCGAGGAGGAGGAGAAGGAGGAAAGAATGAAATTCGCCCTCGCGTTTACTTTGTCCGCGATTTTGTCCTCGTCCTCGTCGCCGCCTCCGAAGAGAACCGCGACAGAAGAAGAAGAAGAAGAAGAAGAAGAGCGTAATCCAGATAAACTCCGTCCTTCTCCTCCTCCTGTGCTCACATCATCAAATCTTCTTCTTCTCGCGCTCCATTTTCTTCTCGAGGAAGAAACATCACCGATCGCAGCAAACGCGCGAGAAGGTCGAGAAGGTCGAGAAGTAGACGGAACGGAGGAGGAGCGAGAAGAAGAAAAGGTGCGGGAAGAGGGAAGCGCGGCGGTTCGCGTTGCGCGACAGAGCGACATTTTTTTAGAGAGAATCTTCCTTTTTTCGTTTTTGTGTAAGTTCGCACGAGAAACAGTGTAACCCTAAACATAAAATGACTTGAAATTTGTGCCACGAAACGGAAACGAACGATACATAAAAAGAGCACACACTAACACACGCACGCGCGCGCGCATGAGTTTCGTGGTGCACAAATCGGTGCTCCCACCGACTGGAGTGGACTCGTGCGTCTCGTGCTTCTTCACGCACCCAAAGTCGCCTTCTCTTTCTGTTGTTCGCGATGATGATGATTCGTCGGAAAACAACACCAACGAAATTGTTGGCGACGAAAACGTCGTCGTCGCCAGCGGGAACCGCTTGACCATCTACTCGGTTTCGAGAGGGAGAAGAGAAGACGAAGACGAAGACGAAGAGGAGGACGATGCGCGCAAGAATAAAAACGCGCGCTTAGAGGTCATCTCTGAGTTCGACGTGAACGGGACGATATCGGACTTGTGCGTGTTGAAACACCCGAAGCGAATTTTGTCCGAGGAGAACTTTGGCAGCGTGTTGAGGGAAAGTTCGACGAATAAAAAGAACAACAACGGCAAGAGCAAGGAGAATAACAACGACGCCACGAAAACGACGCAATATTTAGATGCTCTTCTGGTGACCATTCGCGAGTCGAAAGCGGTGTGCGTGTGTTGGGATCCAGAGACGAGGAAGTGCGTCTCGACGAGCTTACATTTTTGGGAGGAGTTCGCCGGCGCGAAAGGAGGAAATAGTTTGCAAGGTAGCGCGACCACGGGCGTAGATGGAACGAGTTCTGGGTTGAGAATAGGGAACGTGCCTATAATTGGCAGAGCAGATCCAGAGGGCAGATGCGCGGCGGTTTTGTTAAGAAACGAGGAGAAGGCGAAAGTCAAGATTATGCCGGCGAGCGAAACGAATAGTAATAATAGAAAGAAAATGACGAGTAACGAAACGGGAGGAACGGTGTACGTGCCAGCAACGCTCGGAAGTTCGTTCGATTTAGACGTGAGAAAGATATTAGGACCATCGGCGGCGTTTGTTCGCGATTGCTGTTTCTTGCACGGTTACGGCGAACCGGTGTTGGTGATTTTGTACGAGTCGAATCCTCCAACGTGGAGCGGCAGGTTATCGTTGAGAATGGACACGTGTAAGTTAGTCGCAGTCTCGATTGATTGCACGAAGAAGAAGTACACGATCGTTTGGACGAGAGAAAAGTTACCTTCGTCGACGTATTCTTTATTCCCGGTGCCTAATCCGCTCGGCGGCGTCATCGTGCTCTCCTCTGGTCACATTTTATACGAGTCGCAGTCTTCCTCGGCGACGTACATTAGCGATTTCTTAGGCAAAGGAGGACCGCAGGAAGGAAATTTTGCGGAAGAAATCGCGCGAAACAACGGCGTGGAAGGCCAGGCAGCGCATGCGAATCCAGTACCTCACGTGAACTCAAATAAGAACGTGTCGAGTTACGAGACATCGCAGAACGAGTTCCAAGTGCAACTCGACGCTGCGAAGATTGAAATGATCAGGGAAAACGTGGCGATTATTAGTTCAAAGACCGGTCAACTAATCACGGTCATCTTAGAAACTGTGGGTGGTAGTGCTTCGACAGGGAGTAAAGTCGGTCGCAGATGTAGACGCATACGCGTGCAAAAATCCGGGAACGCCGTTTTAAGTTCCGGCCTGGCGGCGGTTGGTAAAGATTTACTCTTCATCGGATCGCGCGTCGGCGATTCTCTTTTGATCGCGTATGAAAAGAAAGAGAAAGCAAAGATTGGCGATTTGAAAATGTTACCGGAGATGGAGAAGCAAGGATTGACAGAAGAAAAAGTAGAAGAGGATGAGGCAGAAAAAGAAGAAGAAGATGATGATGATGATCCGTATGCGGATCCCGAAGAAAACGAGAGGAAGCGCAAAGCGTCGAAAGGTAAAGGCAGTGTTCCGAAAATTGCCAAGAAGTTGGCAGCAACTCCGCCCGCGCCAGAACCCACAACGGATGAAGAGAAAGAAAAGAACGAAGATGATGAATTGGAAGCGCTTCTTTACGGCACTTCTGTAGAAGCTGCCGGTGGCGCCGGTCTGAACGAGTACGAAAGAACAAACAAATCAACGACGACAACAACCGGAGTCGAGTCGAAAACGTTCGCGTCTTACGTCGACCGCGACGATACTTTTGAATATAAGTTTTCTGTGAAAGACTCGTTGTTGTGTATTTCACCTGTCGTTGATTTGACGGTTGGTGCGAGCGCTCCGGTCGGAACGGATCTCGATCCGCGAACAGAACTCGTCGCGGCTTGCGGCCACGGTAAGAACGGCGCGTTAGCGATTTTGACCAGAGGTATCACCCCTGAGCTCGTCACCGAGGTCGAATCTGGAGCTTTGCCTGGATTGCGAGCGTGTTGGGCAACTCGAACCGAGGACGATAACGATGGAACCGTGCGACCGAAACGCAAAGATGAACTGTTTGACGAACACTTAATCTTGTCCTTAGCTTCCACGAAAACAACGATGGTTTTAGAAACGGGCGAGGAGTTGAGAGAAGTTTCAAAGGAAGTTGATTTCGTCGTCGACGAAGAAACTTTAGCGTGTGGAAGAATATTCAACGGACGAGCTATCGCGCAAGTTACGAAGACGAAGATTCGTTTCACGAGGAAAGGGAAGAAGTTCACGGCGGACGATATTAGTTTGGCGTTTTTGAAAGGCGGCGACGCGCAGATAGCTTCAGCGGTTATTCAAAACGACGCAATAGCGTTGAGACTTTCAGACAATTCCATTAAAATTATTCTGGGGAACTCGGAGACGAATACATTCACGCTACTTGAGAAGTGTGGGGAGTTATTCGCACCCGATGATCACTCAAACACGGGAAACGACGTGACGGCGTTTACCCTGTACGACGATTCGGTGGCGTGCGCAGACTCTCTGGGTGCCAGTGGTTCAAACAGAGCACCAGGTTGGCTCGAGCGAGCCGCTCGTGGAGACCGTGAAGAAAATGACGAGAACAACGTCGTCTTTGCTACTGTTTCTCGCGACGGTACTCTGGATTTATACAGTCTTCCATCTTTGAAGAAGCTTTGGACCTCCGGTGGCGTCTCGGACGGTCGCGAAATACTCGCACCGAATTCTCCTGGCATGGACAGCATAAATTTCAAAGATTTTGAAAGCAGCGAAGCTGAAAAGTATACCGTCTCGGATATAAGACTCGATGCTTTCGCCAATGCCGCTCACGAAAGACCACTTTTGACGTGTTTCCGCGCTGACGGCGCGGTCTTGGCGTACCAAGCTTTCAAGTCGCCGTCGTCGAACGAACTTCGATTCGCTCGCGTTCCGATTGAAATTGAGACCGCTGGGAGCGAACTCACGAATAACGACGTTTCTGTCCAGGGTGGCTCGCGATTGACTAGAGTAGAAAACATTGGCGACGGCAGGGGAATCGCTGGTGTCTTTGTTTCCGGTTTGAATCCGATCTGGTTAATCGTGCGCAGAGGAAGAGTTCTCGCGTTACCGACCCGAGGCGAAGGCGGCGCGCGAATCGCATTTGCACCCTTCCACAACGTCAACTGCCCAAAAGGTTTTATCCTTGCCACTAACGAAGGTGGGATTCGCGTCTGTCGTCTTCCAGGTAAAATGCACATCGAAGCCCAGTGGCCGGTGCGTAAACTCGCGCTTCGTTGTACTCCGCGAGCGATTACATACATGAACGACTTCAAGTTGTACGCCCTGGTAACCTCTTCGTACATTCCGTGGAAAGATTTCGACATCGACGAAACGGATTCACACGCGAGAGCGTTGTATCGTTTTCGCAAGGAAAAGGCAAAGTCGGAAGGTAACATCGTGCAACAATTTGCGATCCGTTTGTTAGTCCCGGGCACGCTCGAAACGGCGTGGCAAAAAGCAGTCGAACCCGGTGAACACATTTTGTGCGTGAAGAACGTACAAATTCGTGACCAGTCTACGGGCGCATTGCTCTCCATGCTTGCCATTGGTACCGCCATGCCTGGAGGCGAAGATACTCCCTGTCGAGGACGAATCTTACTTTTTGCAATCATGTGGGAACGCGCTCGCGACGGCGGCGTTCGATGGAGAGGCGAATTGAAATGCGAGAAACCATCGAAAATGGCGTGTTCTGCAATTGAATCCGTCGACGGGACGTTAATGGTTGCCATTGGAACCAAATTAACCGCGCACACGTGGGATGGGAAACACTTAAATCCGGTCGCGTTTTACGATACGCCATTATATACGACAACATTGTGTTGCGTCAAGAACTTCCTCTTGTGTGGTGATTTGCACAAATCCATCCGCTTTGTTCGATGGAAAGACGCGCAAGGTGAGAAAACTTTATCGCAGCTCGGAAAAGATTACGAAGTTCTCGATTGCATAGCATCTGAATTCATGATTGACGGTGGGAGCTTATCGTTATTGGCAGCCGATGCAAATGGCAATGCGCACGTCTTTCAGTACGCCCCGAAACTTGCCGAATCGTGGAAAGGCGACAAGCTTCTTCCGAAAGCCGCCTACCACGCGGGTAGTTTAATCCGCAAAATGGTTCGCTTCCAAATCGGTACCGGCGAACAAAAGCAAAACAGACACGCGGTTTTCTTCGGGAGCTCCGACGGCGGCTTAGGCATATTCTCACCGGTGGACGAACACACATTTCTGAACTTGGAAAAGCTTCAAGACGCCATGCGTTCCAACATCGTCGCCTCTTCCAACTCCATCAACCCGTTCGGGTTGAACTCGAAAACCTACCGAGCCTTAAAATCCTCCGAAGGCTCCGTCGCGAGACAAACTCCGCCGAGAACGATCGTCGACGGCGGTTTGCTCTCCAAGTTTGAGCACTCGTTATCGATATCGGCGCAAACGCAAGTGGCGGCACAAGCCGGTTTAAATCGAGACCAAGCCTTGTCCTTAGCGCGAACTATCATAGCTGAACAATCGTTCATGTAATATTTACTCATTTCACTCATTTCTTCCTTTTTTTAGTACGTTTCAGGGTCGAGTTGTCCGCGCACGCAGCGAGCAGTACGCGTATAAATGGAAAAATGCAAATTATCGTGCTTACTGTTGTTGATGATGATAAGCATCAAAAGCAGTGAGCAAAAAAAAATCGCGAGTCAGAAACCCAAACGTCGTTTTCCGTCAGAAACACAGCTTACTACTTTTAATCTTTGTAACACGCACGCACGTTTTACGAAGTTTCATCGCGCCCGTTTACCGAACCAATCGAGTAAACAGATATATAAACACAGCTTTCACGCGGTTTTATTCAAATCCCGCGCTTATTTTTTGTTCGCACCACGAGAACAGAAACACATCTTTTTTTGCCGCACACACAAAGACCAGCCGCAAAGAAATCCCCGGAAAAACACGGAAATTGCAATCGCGACGAGTACTACTACTTATTGCGAACAGAAGAACTGGAATTAAACTCAGTTATTTATTGAAGTGATATTTGTATTACACTTTTATTGGGCGTTTTGATTCATTTACATTGATTCATCGCATTACTTGGATACGTTTATTACACATCCGAAGAAAAAAAGAGAGAAAAACACAGAAAAACTCTCTCACCAGCACACGACGGAAGATTTATAAGAACAAGAAGAAGAAGATTAATCAAGATGGAACTCGACGGTGGTAACGATAGCGACAATAGCGATAATATATACGGTAAAACTAATTTCGTGGAAGAAAACTGCTCGTTCAACTTTGTCTCGGACATCCGATTTTGGGGAAGTTCAAGCCGAGCGGAAGGATTGAAACAATTTTTCGACGTGTTGACTGTGCGAAGAAAGTGCGCCTGACAGCCTTTACCTTTTTTTAAGAAGAGAGTAAAAGGAGGTGTGAGCCCTTCGTTAGTTAAATAGCAGAGAAAAAGAGCAGCAGCAGAAGCGTAAACGACGCTAAGAGCCGCCGCTTGTTACCTACATCCATATATTATTTGTTGAGAGATACAAAGAAAGAAAAACTTTTCAATAATGCAGAGCGAACTTTACCCGTCGCCGCACTTTGAAGGGGTCGAGAAGCGCATCGAAATTAATTTTCGCGTTGCTGCTGACGACAACAACAAAACAACTGGTGAAAGTATTCCAGTCGCAGGTGGTCTTCGCTGCTTATCGCGCGCCGCGCTCGACGTGTGCATGACCGCCGCTGAATGTGAGATTGTTTCGGTACGATCGAACGAGAAGTTTGATGCGTACGTCTTGAGCGAATCCTCTTTGTTCGTCTTTGCGGACAAGATCGTGTTGAAGACGTGCGGGACAACCAAATTGCTCTCGGCTGTGGATCCTATTTTGGAACGTGCGGCTTTGATTGAGCGCATGAAATTGGTTCCATCTTCGGTGAGATTTACGCGCTCCACGTATTTGTTCCCGGAAGAGCAGCGTGAGCACCACGTTTCTTTTACGGACGAGTGTGAATTTCTCGAAAGCAGGTTTGGCCACTTGGGGTCAAACTCGAGCTATGTTATGGGTTCAAACTTTGACGACGCGCAGTGGCACGTCTACGTTGCCGGAGATTTCGTCGAGCAGACGAAATCTGGGGCTTCGTTATCGGTGGAATGTTGCATGACTTCTTTGCACCGAGAACACTCGCAACACTTCTTCCGCGAAGATTCGCAAGAAGAAGGGGTAACCGCCGTTCCGTTTGTCAGTTCGGAGAAAACCACGAACGATTCTGGTATTCAAAGTATTTTTGAAACGTTCTCGATCGACGACTACGTCTTTGAACCGTGCGGATACTCTATGAACGGCTTGAATGAAGAATTTTCTGGCGAATACTCTACGATTCACATCACTCCGGAAGACGGATTCAGTTACGCCTCCGTGGAACACTCCAACGTCGATTTGAACTCGAATAGTGCCTTCTCCGTGTCAAACTTTGTCGAGAAGTGCGCGAACGTCTTCCAACCGGGCAAGATGACTTTCGCGGTGACTTGCCACGGCAGCTCCCGTGAGACGACCAACGCGTTCTTTTCCTCTTTGACGAGCACGAAGAAAGAGTTGTTCTGCGTCGGAGAGTCGTACGCGAGACCGTCCATGTGCTTTCAGCAGTTGCCGAACGACCAAGGCTTCGTCGCGTATTTGACGTTTGTCAAAACCGAAGAGGATGAACGCGAAAGACTCTCCGCTAAAGTTGTCGTTGCGGAAACTCGCGGTAAAGTTGCCCTGGAAGATCATCGAAGCGAAACGCCGATGTGCATTTTAGACGCCGCCATGAGTTCGGGCGAATCCTCCGAAACCGACGAGAGATTATCTACCGACGAATTTGTTTCTTATGATCGCGGCGATGATGAAGCGAGACTGCAAAGATCCACCGCGGGCGTGGTATAATATTTTATATATGAGAAGAAGAAGTTTTAATTTTTATGAGTGAAAAGTACATGAATGTGAAAAGTACATCAAAAAGAGAAAAATTCTTTCTTTTCCTCTTCTCTCTTTTTCCCTTTTTTTTGCGCTTTCTGCGCTAGAAAAAACAAAAAAAAATTTAGGGTTGCACAAAAAAAAAGGAGCCGCGGTGTGTCTGCGGCTTCAGAGCGAGAGAGAACACTTCACTGTTCGTCTCCTCCACAGCCGCACACGTGCCGACGACATCCTCTCGGGAGTTTACGAGAGCGAATTCACACGCAGAAACGCAGAAACGCATCGCAGAAGAGAGTTCTCACTGAAATGGCTCGTCAACAATTAATGGGTGCTTCATCATCATCGTCCGCTTCTTCGAACGGAGAAAATCAGGCGCTTCTGACGGATTCGACCGCGGGGTTGCGGGCAATCATCGTGAACGACGACGCGGAGAAGAAATCCACGCGAGGCTTTGTGAACTCGTTCTTCCACCAAGGCCGCATCGTCACCGGTGGATTCGTCATGTTTGCCATCTTGTCTTCTCTGATTCTCGTGAGTTTCACGCAAGGGTACAACTCCGTCGTCGCGGGTAATAACGGAAGCAATGGTAGTTTCATGGCAGCCTTGGGAAAGAAGAAGTCGCATTCTTCGTCTTTAGGCCACAAGTCGCACTCGCACAACGCGCACGTGATCGACGTGCCATTCGCGGACGACAGCGACAAGCACAACAACAAAGCATCGCACAATAAGAAATCATCGAAAAAGAAGAAACAAGAGGAAAACTGCGATCCGGCGGAGGCGGATATGGCTAAAGGTATCTTTGCGTACCCGGACCCGGCGTGCTTGAACGGCGAGACCGCCGGGTGTTCGGGAGACCCAACCAGTGGTAATCCGAGCACGTGCCGATTTTGCAACACGTTGATGGCGCAAGTGAAAACGCCGACGTGGGCGACGTGTCCGCAATCCGTCTGTAAGAAGCACGGAGTGTTGGGTTGCGAAGGAGACTCAATCGAGAACTTGGAGTGGAAGTCGTACGTGGACGGTATTCGCGAACATAACAAACGCGTGGAGCAAATTGGCATCACCAGCGCGTGCGAAGGGACGCCAGCCGATCGAGAATTAGGGAGATTCATGTTTCACGACGGCAAATGTGGGGAGAAGTTGCTCCCTGCTTGCGACGGCAACCAAGTGACGCAGTGCCGATTTTGCTCGGCGGCGAAGAAAGCCACCGCCGCGAGTTTGACGTGGCCGACGTGCCCAGACGTAGTCTGCGCCAGATGGGGGATCAAAATGGATCACTGTGAATTACCATTGGCTATGTACCAGTTGCCGACGAAGAGAGCAGAGAAGGATAGAAAAACGAACCAGTTTCCGGAACCAAAGGTGGACAACGTGAAAACGGAAAAGCTACACAGAAAGTCTTGGAAAGACACCGAGGATTTAATCAGCAGCGAAGACGCGAACTCCTCGAACCGAGATCTTATGCCGAGACCGTGGCGCATGGGAGATGATTACGCCGACATGCAACGCGTGGCGAAGAACTTCATCACGGGAAGTTAAGAAAGAAACAACAACAAAAATAACCTTTTGTATTTTCATATTTATTTGTATTGTTCTTCTCCAAATCTAAAGCTACACACTATGTCAACCTAAAAAACGTCTCTATTTCTCTCCTCGCTCTCTTTTTTGTTCAAAGAGCGGGTTGTTTATGACCAAATTGGCCACAATTTCTGGTTTCTTTTCACCGAATTTACCGGTTAAAACGACCAAGACTTGGTCGGCAGGCCTGATGCGCATGGGAAGTACGCCTACGACATCTTTCAAGATTTTATTTTCCGTAGCATCACTACCCAGCGCCTCTAAAACGCGCTCTTCTTCCAGTCTCGTAAGATTTAAAAACGCACCGCTCAGTCCTCTCGCTTTCTTGAGCAACTTCGTGCGTTGAATCCACGAGACACTGTTTTTCTTGCCTCCCTCTTCGTCGTTGTCTTCCTCGTCTTCACATTTGTTATCTTTTCCATCGCTAACGTTTTCTCCGAGCTCGAGCAACTTTTGCGCCGCTTCGTTCGCGGACTCAGACGACGCTTCAAACTCGATCGATACCATGCTCGGATTGGGTGCTCCCGCGGATTGCTTAGTTTTCAGGTGTCGCTTATTTCCAATCTCAATCTTCACTTCAAAACCAAACTCTGGTAAGAAGCACGCTAAATGTTTCCTTCCGACGATACGCGCGATGGCCACCGTAACCGTCGGATTCCTCGAGAGATGGTAACAAAAATACACGAACGAGTGCTCGTCTTGCGCAGACTTTGCAGACGCCTTCTTCATGTTGCACTGGGCCGCAATTTGTGCGCAGACAGACGCCGAATTCGGAAGCAAATAGTCCACCAATTTGTTGCTTTTCTTGACACCATTGTCCGTGGGCTTCTTCTTCGAAATGAAAGACATCATCTTATTTTTCTTCTTCCTTTCGCTCTTTTCTTGTTCTTCCATGACTAAGCTCGCGCGGAGTAAACGATGCACGATGATATCCGGATATCTTCGAATCGGCGACGTAAAGTGCGTGTACCTGTCGAACGCCAATGCGTAGTGGCGCCAACTTTCTTCCTCTGGGAGTAGTCCGGTACAAAAATACTGCGCCAACTGCATCGGCTTCGTCGCTAACAAGTTGATGATTTCGTAAATGGCATTAACGCCGCCATTTTTTGCTGTTAATGTATCTGTTCTTCTCGCGGATTCGCGCAAGCGCTCTAAGCTTTGGTGTAAAGCACCACTCGTGCTGCAATCGAAATCGTTCAAACCGCTCGCTCGAGCAAACTCGCGCAGCTCAAACATTTTCTTTTCGTTCGGTGGCGGATGTAAACGCAACAAAGCTACGTTCGGGAAATAGTCCGCGATTCGTTTTGCCACGCGCCTATTCGCGAGCAACATTAGATCTTCGATCACTCTGTTCGATTCGCGAAGTTCGTACTGAAACGCGCTTTTTGGTAACTTGGTCTCTTGATCAATTTCAAATCCAATTTTTGCTTGATCCAAACGCACCGAGCCGTCCGCGACTCTATTTTCGCGCAACGTCTTCGCCACAGATCGAAGCAATCGTACGGACTTTATAACTTGGAGAAGAACGTCATCTTCGTCGGATTGCTCTAATTTATCTTCTCCGCTGATGTTGATCTTTTCGGCGGCTGCAATCTCTTCATCTGTCATGGATGCATCGAACGCGTCCAACATTCTTTGAGCGTCTCCGTAGGACAGCTTCGCTCTGCTTCGCATGACGCTTCGTCCAAACCATTCCTCCAAGATTTCACCATCGGATTCTCGAATGATCCACTCGCACGACATCGCGTATCTGTCGACGCCTGGGTTCAGCGAACATGCGATTTCACTTAAAAGTCTCGGTAACATCGGCACGACTCGATCGCATAAATAATTCGACGTCGCGCGAATCGAAGCTTCTTCGTCCAACGCCGTGTTTGGTAGCACAAAGTGAGAAACATCCGCGATGTGCACGCAGACACGGACGGTGTTCTTACTGATTCGCGTGGCAAATAAAGAATCGTCTAAATCGCGCGCGGTCTCTGGATCTATCGTACACGTGCCTACGTCGTTCCTAAAATCTTTCCTCGCGGGTTCTTTCTCCTCTTCATTTTCTATCTTGATGCTCTTGTCATCGTTCCACTCTTTTGGCAAACACGCGAGTACCTCGTCCGTGAACGGTTCGTCTTTAATATCATTCTCCAAAATTATTTTTGCGGTGTGCGTTTCGATGCTATCGCTTGGACCAATGACGCGTTCAACAGAACACGCGCGCGATAAAGCTCTCTTTGCGGTTCCATCCGCGTCTACCATGGATGCAAACACGATGACATTTTCAGGCACTTTTTCTAAATCTTTCAATTCGGAAAGCGCCACGTCTATATCGCACGTCGGCATTCGCGAATCCGTAGGTTTCAATCGAAATAAACTTTTATTCTGATTAGTGTTGTCACTCATCTTTTTGCTTTCATCCGCGCTTTTTTGTTGTGCCTTCGATTCGACGATGTATCCGACTAACCTCGTCCGCTTTGGCGACGGCTCGATAATTTTCACCACCGTACCGATTGGTCGCAAGAGCTCGATTTCCGCAACGTTGTCGCTGTTATTCTCATCACTACTTTGACTACTACTATTACTAAAAAACCGGCACGCTTCTTCGTACCATTTTTGCACCTCTTCCTCGCTTCCGCTCGCGTCGTTTCCAAACAAACGTTCGAATCGGGCCACTCTCTCTTCGCCCCCGCGTATCGAACACCTTTCCATCAGCTCGACGAGCGACGAAGAAGCGCCCCCGCCGCTCGAATCGCGCCGACGCCTACTCTTCGCCTCTCCTTTCTCTCTCAACTCCTCTCTCAACCACTCTATCGGTGATTCTAACTCGAACTGAATCTTATCTTGGTCCACCGCGAAAATTTTCTTCTTCTTCTTCTTCTTCTTCGTCGTCGTCGTCGTCGTCGTCGTCGTCGAGGTCTTCTTTTCGCGTTCGTCCTCGCGCTGGTCGTTAGAAGCTCGACTATTCGTCAAACGAAATCGAACGTCCACGGGTAAGAACGGCACCGAGACGTACGCCTCCGACGGGTCGTGCGGGTTCACTCTGAGCACGCCTTCGAAGACGTTCGCGCGCGAAGAAGAAGAAGAAGAAACTTTTTCGTCGTCGTCGTCGTCGTCGTCATCTTCTTCTTCTTCTTCTCTCTCCTCCTTCGTCGACTTTTTCTTCTTCCTCGTCTTCGTTTTTCCGAGCGGTGACTTTTTCCACTCGTCTTTCTCTCCCTTCTCTAATCCCTCTTCCTTCCCCGCCGCCGCCGCGCGCACCGACCGCTGTAAAATATCCAAAGACGACGACGACGACATGTATTATCTCTTCTAAAGAAAGAGAGAGAGAGAGAGAGAGAGATGACGACGACGAGTGGCGAAGAGCGCGTCGAGTTGAGTCGAGCGAGTGTGACGTTCTCTCTCTCTCTTCTTCTTTTTGTGTCTTGTGTTGCTTTTTTTTTCGAAAAATTTTACGAGTCTCACAAAAAGTCTAGCTTTCTCTCCTCAGTTTTCACAGAACAACGATACCGTAACACACCACTACTACTACTAATAACAACAATACCACGCGATGAGGAAGTCGTCGGAGTCGGCGGCACGACTTCTTCTTGGACGTTTTCGCGATCGTCGCGACGGGACGATCGTCGACTTTGTCTGTTCTTCTTCGTCTTCTTCTTTCGAGAAGAAGGATTGGAGGAAAGAGAAACGCGTCGTGTCGGCGCTTTCTTCTCGTTCTCGTTCTTCTTCTTGTTTCCCGACGACGACGACAATTTCTTCAAAAGCGGTGAATTATGATAACGCGAGGAAGGGTAACAGAGGAGGGTTTGCGAGCAGCAGCGGTAGCGCGCGCGTCGCGAGCGATGCGTCGGCGCTCGCGCGTAAGTTTATGCGCGAGAGTTGTTCGTCTACGAATGATGCGAGGCGAAGGTGGTACTCTTCATCTTCTTCGAACGATACCGCGAACGCGACGTCGACTACGACGATGAAAACAGCAGCTGCAGCACCCACCTCTACCGCGAATACTAACGAGAAAAAGAAATCAGATGCTTCTCAACAAGACTCTGAAATAGATTTGAAAATCCTGAAAACGTTAGGCAGTCATTTGTGGCCGAGAGATTCGGCGGAGAACAAAGCGAGAGTGGTCGCCGCGGTGTCTTTCTTAGTCCTCTCCAAATTAGCAAACGTGTCCGTTCCGTTCATGTTTAAACACGCGATCGATGGATTGGCGGCTTCGACGAGTGCAGATGGCGCGATTACTGGAGCAAGCGCACTTTCGACGATTGATTTAGCCGCTATTGGTCTCGGGACGCCGGCGACGATGTTGGTCGGGTACGGCGTCGCGCGTGCGACGGCGAGTTTAGCGAGCGAACTTCGAAACGCCACGTTCGCGAAGGTTTCCCAAGGTGCGATTCGGTCGTTAGCCAAAGATGTGTTCAAACACTTGCACGACTTAGATTTGACGTTTCATTTGAATCGTCAGACTGGAGCGTTGAATCGAGCAATCGATAGAGGCCAACGAGGGATTTCGTTTTTGTGCAACTCCATGGTATTTAACGTGTTTCCGACGGCGTTAGAAATTGGTTTGGTATCCGCCATTTTATACTCTAAATGTGGGCCAGAGTTTGCGTTGTTGTCGACGGGTACGATTGGCGCGTACACCGCGTTTACGTTTGGCGTGACGAAATGGAGAACAAAGTTTCGCAAACAAATGAACGCTTTGGAAAACGAAGGCAATAACAAAGCAGTCGATTCTTTGTTAAACTACGAAACGGTGAAATATTTCAACAAAGAGAAACACGAGGTGAACAGGTTCGATGAAAGTTTAAAAGGCGTGGAGCAGGCCAACTTGAAGATTGCCACGAGTTTAGCCGGGTTGAACTTTGGACAAAACGCTATTTTTTCCGCCGCGTTGTCTACGGCGATGTTGCTCGCGGCGAGTAAAGTCACGACTGGGGAATTAACCGTTGGTGATTTAGTCATGGTGAACGGTTTACTTTTTCAACTTTCCGTTCCTTTGAACTTTTTAGGTACCGTGTACCGCGAAGCGAAGCAATCGATGGTGGATATGACGACGATGTTCAAATTATTAGAAGAGCAATCGCAGGTGCGGGAAGCGGTGAACGGGTTGGAGTTGCCGACGAGCAAAGAGGCGTTGGAGAAAGGCTTCAGCGTGGAGTTTAGGAACGTTACGTTTGGTTACGATCAAACTGGCGAAGATCAAGAGTTTGATACTCCTCTTAGTAACGGCGAAGCAAGTGCGCCAGTCGAGTCGTCGTCCAGTAGTGCGGGTAAAAACAACAACGCGTTGATTTTGGATGATTTGAGTTTTAAAATTGAAGCTGGAAAGTCGTTAGCCATCGTCGGCGCTTCAGGCAGCGGTAAGTCGACCATTTTGCGACTGCTGTATCGTTTATACGACGTGAATTATAATTGCGAACATAGCAATCACGACAGCACCCAGTGCGGCGTATACATCGACGGCAAAAATGTGAAGGATTTGAAGCTCGATTCGCTTCGGGAAAATATCGCGGTTGTCCCGCAGGATGTCGTGCTGTTTAACGACACGTTGCGATACAACATCGCGTACGGCAATTCGCAAAGAAGAGAAGGCGAAATTCAACCGCTGAATGGGGAAGAGCTCGCAACGGATTCGGAAATCCGCGAGGTTGTTCGTCGCGCTCGACTCACAGAAACGGTGGCGAGTTTGCCGAAGGGGTTCAACACGCAAGTCGGCGAGCGAGGGTTGAAACTTTCCGGCGGTGAAAAGCAACGCGTCGCAATCGCGCGTGCGCTTCTTAAAAACAGTCCGATCGTGCTACTCGACGAAGCTACGTCCGCGTTAGATGCGTACACGGAACGTGAAATAGTTCGCGAAATTGACTTTTTGACCAAAGGCAAAACCACCGTCGTCGTCGCGCACAGATTATCCACCGCGCGCCGCTGCGATAACATCGCCGTCATTCACAACGGTAAAATTGTCGAATACGGTTCGCACGACGAGTTACTCGCCATCGAAAACGGTCGGTACGCAAAGTCGTGGGCGCAACAAACGCAAAAAAGGAGCGACGTGTTTGATTCAGACGCCGTCGCGGCTGAAAATTTGTCGTCGATTTCGCCTGACGAGCGAGAAGGCGAAGAGGAAAACAAAATCCACGACCCGAACACGCCTTTAGAGGAGTTGTTGCGAAGACACGCGCCGAAGAAGAGAGTCGCGCAAGAGAGGCAAAAGTCATTCGTCATGGATAAGAAGAGATGTTGTTAGTTAGTTTTTAGTTAGTAGTAGTAGTAATAGTAAAAGCGATAGTAAACTTAGTAGTAAGCAGTACCTTCACAGGTGGAAATATCTTCTTTGATGCGCTTCACAAATTTTCTTTGCGAAGCGTATCCGCGCGCGTGTTTCTGCATCGAAAAAGAACGCGCCACTGATACAATGTCGCGAGCTGCTTCATCCTTGGCATCTTCCTCTTCTCCTTGTGCTCATCTTTCGTGCGTTCGCAACAAAAAGAGCGGAACGAATCAACAACAACGACATCGGCGAAAGACATCGACATCGATGAGAGTCGTTTCCGCGTCGTCGTCGTCGTCGTCGTCGTCGTCCGGGTCGACGCCATTAAAGACGTTATTCGCGCTCGACTTTGACGGCGTCGTCTGCGACTCGGTCGGGGAATCGTCCTTATCCGCGTGGAAACACGGGGTGCAGTTGTGGCCAGAAATATTCGATAACGAAGGAGCGCTGAAGGAGAAAGAGCGAGTCGTGGCGCAGTTGAGAGCGGTGCGACCAGTCGTGGAGACGGGATACGAGAATACGATTTTAGCGAGAGCGCTTTTGGAAAATCTCGACGGGTACGACGTGGAATCTATAATAAAAGACTGGCCTCGACTGAGCGAGGAACTGATGCAGAAATGGCAGCTGAACCGAAAGACGATGGTTTTGGAGTTTGGGGAGATACGAGACGAGTGGATCCAATCGGATTTTAAGTCGTGGTTGCAACCGAACGCGCTGTACGAAGACGTACCGGAAGCGTTGAAGTTTTGCACGGAGAGAAAAGACGCGAAAGTGACGGTCGTGACGACAAAACAAGCTCGTTTTGCGGATGCTATTTTGGTCGACATGGGCGGGGTGAAAATTCCCGAGGAGGACTTAATAAGCACGACCGTGAGCGGAGAACCGAAAGCAGACGTGTTGGTTCGCTTGGAAGAGACGTTTAACAAAGACGGCGCGGCGAGGATGATTTTCGTAGAAGATAAGTTATCGACTTTGATTAAAGTCGCGAACGATAAGCGCTTAACCAAATGGGACTTGTTCTTCGTCGATTGGGGGTACAACACCGAAGACGAGCGGCAGGTGGCGAAACACGATTACCGAATGAAATTGATTGGTAAAGAGGAGTTTTGCGCCTTGCTGCGAGAGGGATAAAAGAGAAGAGAAAGAGAGATAGTTTTATGTACGCACATGTAAGAAAGTATTATGACAATAATCGCACACTGATGCATATTTATATATATGCACTCATCAAGATGTTTGGTTTAATCAACTTCATCGGTTTGTGATGATTTATAGATGCGTGGAAACGCGGGAGAGGAAAACAGTTATATTTTAAAAGTTCTTCGCCTCCAAGATTTTCTTGAGCCCCATGCCAAAGGCACCGTATCTCGCCACCGCCGCAGGAACGTAAAACGGGAATCCCAGGAATGCAGACGCGACCGAGTACGCCAAGGACGAGTAAAACATCATCGACGGCGCTTGCCCGGCGTCGGCGTTCACGACGTGCATGAGCGCAAGCATGGCTACAAACACTGGAGTATATTCGCTTTCGTTCAACTGCGTGCCGTGTTCGCGCGTGTACGTTGTGTTCGTGTTATTCACGAGTTCCGGTACTTTCTTCCAATCGGAAATGCTGTAAAAGGAGTACGTTTGATCGCGGTGAGTAATAATGAATTGTGTGCGCTTCGAATTCAATTTTTTAACTGTCTGTCCCCGCGCACGATTGATTATATACGAGAGAGAAAAGAACGAAAGAAGAGAAACAATACTCACGCCGTGATTGGCTTATTCAATTTTTTATTCGTCTCCAAGAGTCTCCAGCGAATGGTCATGTACAATTTGGACGCCAAGTTCAAGGAGAGCAAGCCGACGCACGCGTCTTTGATCGAAAGTATTGGAAGCATAATTATTTGTATATACAGGTGGTTAGGGCGGGATATATACAGCAAGTCTTAATGAGGCAAAAACAAACACTTCTACCGTTCTTCTTAAGCGTACAAAATACAACGAGGTGCTAAATTACAAAAATCCGGGGGGGGGATCAGTTCTTCTCGGCCAAGTTATTGCTGGATTGACTCAGCGCTAATTTCTTAATCGCGGCGTTTTTTTTCATGTCGTAGAAGAGCTCGTAATAGGCGTCCCGGTTTCCACTCAATCGATTAAAGTTTATCATGTAAATCCCCGGGACGATTTCGTATTTCTCGACGACGATTTGGACCGCGGAGGCGTCGTGTCGCAATCGTATGGGTTTTCCAGGCGTGGCTTTTACTTCGCAACCGACTTTTTTGGCGGTCGAAACGATGGCTTTTTCAATTTCTGTGACGCTCGCGGACGAGATGAATCGAGTCGTGGAGTTGGAAACGTTGGCGTAATCGTCGAACATGTGCGCGCAATCAAATGTGGTCAAATTCATGAGTTCGAACGCGTTAATTTTCCGGATAACCTCTTGACTCGAGCCTCGATCAAAGTTGGACATCGTTGATTGTTGGCGTTGTAAAGAGAATACGGATTTCTTTCCTCCTCCTCCTCCTACTCCTGCGGGATTTTGGGAATTCTCTCGAGAGAGCGTGTAATCCGTATCGTCGTCCTCATCAAACGCGTCGTCGTCTTGGTTGCTAAAATCAGAAAAGTCTGAATCATCGTCATCATCGTTCAACTCTCGCTCCACGACGGAGTCTGAAACGCCTTTCTCAAAAGAAATATCTACCGTTGATCGCGAACTTGATCGTAACTTTTTAATCTTCACCGGCTTAAACTCGCCTTGTCGAAACCAGGATTTCTTGAAAATCTGCGGCCAAGTTGCTCGCTTCTTCGGATCTTTCACCAAGATTATCTCGAGGAGCTTAATTGCTTTCCTTGGGATTACTTGCGCGTTATAATACGGCTCTACTTTTTGCACTTGCGTTTGTAACTCGACGAAATTTTCGCCGTGAAACGGACATTCGCCGGTCAACATGAAATACAAAATGCACCCGCACGACCAAATATCCGCAATTTTCCCATCGTAACCCTCAGCTTTTGCTTTCGTATACTCCGCTTCAAACGCTTTCACTTTTTTCAATCGTCTCGACCCAGCCATGACTTCTGGTGCCGCGTAATTTGGCGTCCCGCAAATCGTCCTCAAAGAACCGTCTGTGTTTACTTTCTGCGCGGCGAGGCCGAAATCTCCAACTTTACACGTTTTCTTATCGTAGTCTAAGAAAATGTTCTCCGGTTTCAAGTCGCGATGGAACACGCCTCGCGAGTGGCAAAACCGAACTCCTTGACAAATCTGTTGAAAATACTCGCGCGCGACGTCTTCCTCCAGCCTTCCTTTCTGCTTCACCACGTCGTACAACTCGCCACCGCTCAAAAACTCCAACACCAAATACACCTCCTGCGCCCCGGACAAAACTTCGAACAAATTCACCACGTACGGGTGAAACACCTCCGCCATCGTTTTAATCTCCTGCAAAAGCATCTCCTTCTCGTCCACGCGTTGGAGCATCTCTCGGTTTAAGATTTTAATCGCGTACGGATCTTTCGATTTCGACGTCGTGGCAAATTTAACTTTCCCGTACGCGCCTTGCCCAAGCGTGCGAGAGACCGTGTATTGGCCAATCTTTTGCTTCATCTCTGTCTCTCTCTCTCTATCTATCTATCTCTTCTCAAAAATAACAAGTATGTATATATGTATATATGTGTGTGTGTGTGTGTGTGTATTTGCGCGTTAACGATGTGTTAGTGTGTCAATTGTTTTGTGAAGTCAAACAAACACTTTTTCCCCAAAAGAATAAACATGCCCTGCGCCGCGCTTCTTGCCAGCACCTGCGGCGGCTTCAGCGGCGGCGGCAGGAAAGTGGCGCGTGAGAGCAGCACCTGTCGTCGTCGTGGTTTCGTCGGTGATCGTTCTTCTTCTTCTTCTTCTTCTTCTTCTTCGGTGGTGGTGAAAGCTTCCGCGGAAGAAGATGAACAACAGATTCGAGTCGTGATAGATAACGACCGAGTGGCGCGACAAATATCGGAGTTACCGATTAAAGACGTCGTCGGCGAGTGCTTGAGCGCGCTGTTCGGTGAGAACGGTAACGACGAGAAGGAGAACTTGAACGATTTGATTTTACAGGCGCCGCCGGGTGCCGGGAAAACGACGACGCTCCCGTTAGCGGCGCTGTTTTCGGTGCTCGGGAAAAAGTGGTTTTGGGAAACGAAAGGCACGATTGTCGTTTTGGAACCGAGACGGGTCGCCGCGCGCGCGGCGGCGGAACGGATGGCTTCGATATTGAACGAGAAAGTCGGAGAAACGGTCGGGTACCAGGTACGATTCGAGAGAGTAGTTTCTTCGAAGACGAAAATCGAGGTGGTCACGGAAGGCGTGTTGAAGAGCAGATTACAGAAAGATCCGAGTTTGCGAGGGGTCTCGATGGTCGTGTTCGACGAGTTTCACGAGAGGAATTTAGATGCGGATTTGAGTTTAGCGCTAGTTTTGAGAGCGAAGAGAGAGTTTGGGAGAATGGAAGATTTGAAGGTGTGCGTGATGTCGGCGACGTTAGGGGACGTGGCGGTTCGATGTCGGGAGTTGATGAGGAGGACGTTAGAAGGAGGCGACGATGGAAACGAAGCGCGGAGATATCGCTACGACGCCCCCATCGTGCAATCCGAAGGCAAATCATACCCGGTTGAAACGATATACGTTGGTGGTGGAGGCGTGAATGGTGCGTACAATAACAACGGCGTGGAAGATGTAGCTTTGAAGACTGTCCAGAGAGCTCTCGGCGATAGTCCGAACGGCGGAAACGTCTTGGTGTTCCTCCCTGGCGCGGCGGAGATTCGAAGAGTCGTCAAGTCGTTGAAAGACCGATTAGGGGATTCAAATTTTGAGGTTTTGCCTTTGTACGGGGCGATGCCAACGGAAGAGCAGAATTACGCCTTGACGCCTTCAAAAGTAACGCCCGCAAAAAGACGCATCGTGGTATCGACGCCGATAGCGGAGTCTTCGCTGACTGTTCCCGGCGTGACCATCGTCGTTGACTCGGGATTAAGAAGAGCGCCAAAGTACGACCACAGTAAGGGCATGACGCGATTAACGACTGAGCGTGTTTCGATTTCGAGCGCGGACCAGAGGCGAGGACGGGCTGGTCGCATAGCCGAGGGTATTTGTTACCGAATGTGGAACGAAAGCAGCATGGCGACATCTTTTCAGAAAGAAACGACGCCAGAGATGTTAACCGCCGATTTAACGAGTTGCATGTTGACCATAGCCAACGCGCTCGATGGCGAATTGTCCACCCGAGACATTTTTTCGAGTTTGTCGACACCATCGTCATCATCACTATCTGCGTCTTCTTCTTCCTCCTCTGAGCAAGAAGATGTTGGCGGTTTGTCATCGTCGTCATCGAGTGTGCTGGCTTTCCTAGATCCTCCACCGGCTGGACCGGGTAAAAACGCGCTCAAACTCCTCGAAAAACTCCGCGCGATTGAAGTCGTCGAAGAAGACGTGGAATCCTCGAACGTCACATATTTTGTCTCCGAGAAAGGTAAAGCGATGAATGGTTTACCTTGTCATCCTCGCATAGGTGCGATGTTATTATTTGCAAGTCAAAGAGGAGCTGCGAGTACGCGTTTAGCGTGTCAGCTCGCGGCCGGTGTCGATAGCGATAAGAGCCTTTTGCGCGGAAGAGACGCTCCTTTGGATGCGAGAAGTTATGCCAGAGCGATCCAGGGACGAGATATCATAATATCTGATATCGGTGGTATTGGATCGATGAACGATAATAACGATGACGAGTACCGCAAAAAGCTTGGTAAGAAAGTCGGGGAACGTGGAATTGATGTCATACGCGTCCCGGTGGACGCGAAACTGCCGAACTCGAGCAAACGCTCAAAGAACATGAAGAAAGCACCAAAAGGGAAGAAAACGAGCGCAAAATCGGCAATAATCGACGCGCTCTCGAAATCGTACAACAGCGAGAGTAGCGGTGGCTCAAGCAGCGGCAGCTCCTCTTCCTTTTTGGATTACAACGTCGACTCGTTTGCGGTTTCTGAGGCTCGAAAATCTTCGCAGCAGTTGGCCAGGAACATTCGGAGTCTCGCCAACGACGCACCGGTTGCCGATATTCTGCGAATCGCAAACTCGGTTTCTACGGATATCGATTCGGATGGATTAAATGCGAACGAACCGGTATACGAAGAAATCTTCTGCGGCGCGAAACAGTTTGAAGCTTCGGTTTTGCTCGCCGCTGCTTTCCCAGATCGAATCGCTATTAAATCCGGTGGTAAGAGCGCGAATACGTTCAAGCTGAGCGGTGGTGGTGCTGCTTCTATTTCTGCCGATAACAGAGACGACCCGATTGCAAAAGCGGAAGCGTTAGTCATTTGCGAAATGTATGGCGGAAACGACGGGAATGGCGGTAAGAATGACATCATCAAGCTCGCGTCGCCTTTAACGAAAGACATTCTCACGGCTGCCGCGACAACAGATGAAAATCTGAAATTTTGTTTGAACGTATCCACAAAACGCGAAATATCGTGGGCGGAAAACTCAAACAAAGTTATCTCCAGAGAAGTGTCCAGGATTGGTGACGTTGTTTTGGACGAAAAAGTAATCGAAGCGACGGAAAGTGAAATGACGGAGGCAATAGTTGAAAGAGCGAAAAAGGTTGGCGTGTTTAGTTTCTTCAACGTGAGCGGGGATAAAAATCTCAACGCATGGTTAAAACGATGCGCTTTTGCGCACAGCTGTTCTCCTGACTCGTTTCCGGACTTGCGGGATAAGACTTTGACTAAAACAGCCGCCGAATGGCTTCCACAATGGGTCGTTGGGTGCGCTTCGAAACAAGACATCTTGAAAAAAACAAACTTGAGGCAGATTCTGGAAACTACCTTTGTTTCGCACGAGGACAAACAGGTGTTAGAGAAAACTGTTCCTGAGTCCATTCGTTTGCCATCGGGCACCCAAAAGAAAATAAACTACGAAAACGTCAGCGATAACAACGCTCCAGTTATCGAGTGTCGGTTGCAAGAGCTGTTTGGTCTCGCAGACACGCCCGTCATAGGCGGTAAAAAAGCCGAATTGCACTTGCTCTCGCCGGCGAGTCGACCCGTTCAAGTCACCACTGATTTAAAGTCCTTCTGGGAAGGACAATACGAAAACGTAAGGAAAGAGTTAAAAGGTCGTTACCCGCGGCATTATTGGCCGGAAAATCCTTTGGAGGCGGAGCCGACTGCTCGCGCCAAACCTCGCAAATAACGAACGTTACGAACGTTCGAGCATGATGGCATACAGAGATGTATTATTAATAGCATAAATAGAACATAGTGTAGAATAGAAATTTCATAGTAATATTACATGGTGCTCTTCCTTTGCACCGGCGCGATGTGCTCTAACGCTTCCATCGATAATACGCTCGCTCCTCTCACGACTACCATACCGAGCGGCGTTTTCTCCGCCGTCGAGTCGTTCACGCACTCGTCCAAGACTAAATTCAAAAACTGATCGAACCCTCGCAAAGTACCAATCACGCCTCTGTTTCCGTTCAGTTTTAGTTTCAGTTTTTTATCCATGTATCTGTTGATTTAAAAAGGAAAAGAAGAGCGGCGTGTTGTCAGCGTCTTTCCTTTTCCTATGACGATGCGCGCGCGCGCGACGAGAAACGACGCACAAAACGACAATCGACGGCGCAAGAGAGTGAAAGAATTCCAGAGAATTTCCCTAAAACAAGAAATAAAGACACCAAGCGACGAGACAAAACGCGTCGCGCGAAGATGTCGACGAAACGAAAAGACGAGCGAGCGTCGTCACGCACTGTTTTAATTCTGGCACTTGCACGCCCATGATTCCCGGGCGTTTATTATTGTTTTATTCACCTTTCTCTTCTAAAAAACTACTACTACACGCAGAGAAAGAATGCGGAAGAAATGATGAGAGAAAAGAGATCGTGAGAAACAAAAAATACAACACAAACAGAGAAGAAGAAAACTGTGATTAAGATTTTTAATAACTATCGACATCTACATGTATTAGTCTACCACTACTTCTACTACCGCGTCAAAAACCATGCACGACGCGCCGATGCCAGCCTCTCAAAGCTTTCCTCGCGATCGTCCTATACCTAATTTCTATGGCCAACCGCTCTCTCCACGAGTTGAAAACTCGAACGCGCCAGGCGCGGAGGACTTTTTGCGAAAGAGAGACTCTGCGAAAAGTATCGGCGATGTGTTCGTTGATTTCGCGTTCGCGATTGGTTTTGAGCGCGTCTCGTTTCGAGGACTCCGTTTCCGATTTCCATCCAAGGAAGGCGTTCAGTTTAAGCGACGTGTTGTGGAACTGCGTGGCTTTGACGTAGTCGTTGCGCATTTTTTTCGCCTCTTTGGCGTTTTTCAGCCAAACGCGCAAAACGTCCCGTTTCATTCGGATGTTTTCCATGTCGTACGGTTCGTTTACTTTCTCATCCCAGAGGCGCTCGCAGTTCGCAAACACGCGAAACAGCAGCTTTTTGTTGTATATTTTGATTTTCCACTGTTTTATGGCGAAGTGCAAAGAGTCTCTGGCAATTGGTCTCACTGAGTTTTCGAGAACTTTCTTTCTATCTTGTCTCCACTTCGCGTGCCAATACAAAGCCGAGAAGACTTTCGCCTTCATCGTTTTCGCTCTCCCTTCGACGAACTTTTCGATTTGAATCTCGCGATCGGCGCGCGTTATTAACCCTTTGCGCGTCTGTTCTCGCCACGAGGTGAAAAACAGTTCGAGTCTGTCGCGTTGGAGAATATTCACCGCGTTTCGCCATTTTTGTAAAAAGCGTTTCGCGACGTTCCTGTTGGCAAAAACCACCGCGATTTCCCGCGAAGTCGTCTTCGTTCGAGGTTGGTTTCTTTCCAGTTCACCGCCGGTTATCGGAATGCGATCGTCATCGTTGTATCTTTGCAAACGCGTGTGTTCGTACTTCTCAGCCAGTTTCTCTGCCTCTTGTGCTTTTCTCACTTTCCTCACCGCTTCTGCCGAAGCCTTCTCGCACTCGACCGATAACAGCGTAAACTTTCCGTACATCTTTTCCGCATGTATTAACGCGTTCGATAAGTGCGTCTGATTGACATCTTTTCCCTGTTGAAACATTACGAGAAGAAAATCAGACGCGTTTTCAGCGTCTTCGGCGACGTTTCGAGCAAATTCACACTCGTCTCTCAGTTCGTCGGCTCTTTGAATAGCCTCTTTTGCTT
>Ga0181578_10000880_pt1 | contig 28903 bp, 26 predicted proteins | sample 071ome_21_FD_148659 | JGI IMG/M metagenome (GOLD analysis project Ga0181578, IMG submission 148659) | Coastal salt marsh microbial communities from the Groves Creek Marsh, Skidaway Island, Georgia - 071401CT metaG (spades assembly) | ecosystem: Environmental > Aquatic > Marine > Intertidal zone... | reverse complement strand
TCTCAGTTCGGATTGGAGTCTGCAACTCGACTCCATGAAGCTGGAGTCGCTAGTAATCCCGGATCAGCAACGCCGGGGTGAATACGTTCCCGGGCCTTGTACACACCGCCCGTCACACCACGAAAGTTGGCAACACCCGAAGTCAGTGGCCTAACCCTTTTGGGAAGGAGCTGCCGAAGGTGGGGTTAGCGATTGGGGTGAAGTCGTAACAAGGTAGCCGTACCGGAAGGTGCGGCTGGATCACCTCCTTTCTAAGGAGCTCCTCTCGATGGATCGGCTCATTTGAGCCGGCGACTCGAGTAGGTTCCCAGTTAGGCACTCGTTATTCGTCCACATCCCTCATGAAAGGCCCCGTTCTTCGGAACGCCGCCGAGTAGGAGCGATGTGGCCGGTGTTCGTCTCTTCCGCTTTGAAGGTGTGATCGGTTCGCCGACACACTCATGACCTCTGCCCTGGCCCTCGAGCCGGGGCATCGTCATGCCTGGCTTCTTGAGAATTGCATAGCGAGCACGAGCATCTAACTGATGTCTTCTGACATCAGTAATGATCAATATCAATTTCAATAATAAGTAGACAACCCAAGCTACTAAGAGCCAACGGTGGATGCCTTGGCACTGACTACCGATGAAGGTCGTGAGAGGCTGCGATAAGCCGCGGGGAGCTGCCGACTAAGCGTCGATCCGCGGATGACCGAATGGGGAAACCCAGCACCCGTCATGGGGTGTTACTCCCGTCTGAACACATAGGGCGGGTAGAGGGAACCGGGTGAACTGAAACATCTAAGTAACCCGAGGAAAAGAAAGCAACAGCGACTCCCTGAGTAGCGGCGAGCGAAACGGGATCAGCCTAAACCTGTGTGGTGGAAAGCCTGACGGCGTTGCCACATGGGGGTTGTGGGAACCGATGGGACCTGCGTCAGAAGGTCCACGGAGTTACAAAGCAAGTGTGTAGTGGAACGACTCTGGAAAGGTCGGCCGCAGTGGGTAACAGCCCCGTACACGAAACGCATCTTGCCTCCGATCGAGTCTCCCGAGTAGCGCCGGATCCGGGAAAGCCGGCGTGAATCTGCGAGGACCACCTCGTAAGGCTACGTATACGTCAGTGACCGATAGCGAACTAGTACCGTGAGGGAAAGGTGAAAAGTACCCCGGGAGGGGAGTGAAATAGTACCTGAAACCGTTGGTTTACAAGCAGTCAGAGCGTCGCCCTTCGGATTCGTCTGAAGGGTCGCGATGGCGTGCCTTTTGAAGAATGAGCCTGCGAGTTACGGTGTGTGGCGAGGTTAACCCGTGAGGGGGAGCCGGAGCGAAAGCGAGTCTGAACAGGGCGTTCAGTCGCATGCTGTAGACCCGAAGCCGAGTGATCTAGCCATGGGCAGTGTGAAGCGGGGGTAAGACCCCGTGGAGGCGCGAACCCACTTCGGTTGAAAACGGAGGGGATGACCTGTGGTTAGGGGTGAAAGGCCAATCAAACTCGGTGATAGCTGGTTCTCCGCGAAATGCATTTAGGTGCAGCGTCGCATGTTCAGTCATGGAGGTAGAGCACTGGATGGGCTAGGGGCCCCACAAGGTTACCGAACCCAACCAAACTCCGAATGCCATGACTCCAGAGTGCGGCAGTGAGACCTCGGGGGATGAGCTTCGATGGTCGAGAGGGAAACAGCCCAGATCACCAGCTAAGGCCCCTAATTCTGTACTAAGTGGTAAACGATGTGGGATTGCACAGACAGCCAGGAGGTTGGCTTAGAAGCAGCCATCCTTAAAAGAGTGCGTAATAGCTCACTGGTCGAGTGATCCTGCGCGGATAATGTAACGGGGCTCAAGTACAGAGCCGAAGCTGTGAATTCCTACCTAGTAGGAGTGGTAGCGGAGCGTCGATCTCGCTGCGAAGCGGGGGTGGAAACCCTCGTGGAGCGTGGTCGAGTGCGAATGCAGGCATGAGTAGCGAGAGAGGGGTGAGAAACCCCTCCGCCGGAAGTCCAAGGGTTCCTGGGGAAGGCTAATCCTCCCAGGGTGAGTCGGGAGCTAAGACGAGGCCGACAGGCGTAGTCGATGCACAACTGGTTGATATTCCAGTACCACCACATTATGCGACCAGACTTAAGCGACGTTGCTAAGGGGAAGCCTCCGGCCCGTAAAACGGCTGGTTGAAGAACCGACCCACGTCGTGGCGGTCAGCAATGCGGGGACGCAGGAAGGTAGGTGAGCCCAGGCGATGGTAGTCCTGGGGTAAGCGTGTAGGGAGAGGCCCAGGTAAGTCCGGTCCTCATCAATCCTGAGACGCGACGCCGAGCGATAAGCGAAGTCACCGATCCTATGCTGCCAAGAAAAGCCGCTAGCTAGTACGTGTGGTGCCCGTACCCCAAACCAACACAGGTGGACAGGTAGAGAATACCAAGGCGATTGGGAGAACTATGGTTAAGGAACTCGGCAAAATACATCCGTAACTTCGGGAGAAGGATGGCCTCATTAGGGTAAAGGGACTTGCTCCCCGAGCTCGAAGGGGCGGCACAAACCAGTGGGAAGCGACTGTTTACTAAAAACACAGCAGCGTGCGAAGCCGTAAGGCGCTGTATACGCTGTGACTCCTGCCCGGTGCTGGAAGGTTACGGGGAAGGGTTAGCCCTCGAGGCGAAGCTCTGAACCTAAGCCCCAGTAAACGGCGGCCGTAACTATAACGGTCCTAAGGTAGCGAAATTCCTTGTCGGGTAAGTTCCGACCTGCACGAATGGAGTAACGACTCCCCAACTGTCTCAACCAGAGACTCAGCGAAATTGAAGTACGAGTAAAGATGCTCGTTAGCTGCAGAAGGACGGAAAGACCCCGTGGACCTTTACTATAGTTTGGTATTGGTTCTTGGTCTGAGTTGTGTAGGATAGGTGGGAGACTAGGAAGCATTGGCGCCAGCTAGTGTGGAGTCGTCCTTGAAATACCACCCTTCTCATGCTGGGAATCTAACTTCGGCCCGTTATCCGGGTCAGGGACAGTGCCAGATGGGTAGTTTGACTGGGGCGGTCGCCTCCTAAATGGTAACGGAGGCGCTCAAAGGTTCCCTCAGACTGGTCGGCCATCAGTCGTCGAGTGCAATCGCACAAGGGAGCTTGACTGCGAGACTTACAAGTCGAGCAGGTACGAAAGTAGGAGATAGTGATCCGGCGGTAGCGTGTGGAAGCGCCGTCGCTCAACGGATAAAAGGTACCCCGGGGATAACAGGCTAATCTTCCCCAAGAGTCCATATCGACGGGAAGGTTTGGCACCTCGATGTCGGCTCATCGCATCCTGGGGCTGAAGCAGGTCCCAAGGGTTGGGCTGTTCGCCCATTAAAGCGGTACGCGAGCTGGGTTTAGAACGTCGTGAGACAGTTCGGTCCCTATCCTCTGCAGCCGGAAGAGATTTGAGGAAAGCTGTCCCTAGTACGAGAGGACCGGGATGGACGTAGCTCTCGTGTGCCAGTTGTCCTGCCAAGGGCATGGCTGGTTGGCGACCTACGGTCGGGATAACCGCTGAAAGCATCTAAGCGGGAAGCCCTTTCCAAGATGAGATCTCTCACCGGGTTAACCGGGTAAGGCCCGTGGAAGAACACCACGTTGATAGGCCGGAAGTGTACGCACAGCAATGTGTTCAGCTGACCGGTACTAATCGGCCGAGGGCTTGGTTTCTACTTGAAATCGACCCTTGATCTGGATGTTCGTGCTCGCTATGGAGTTCTCGAGAAGCTTTGATTCTCGAGTCCGACCAGGACGTTCGGTCGGACGCAACAAGTTCGTCTGTCGACTCGGGTCCGCCCGAGTGCCTGCAGAGTGCAGGCCACCACGGCAGCATATTTTCGGTGGCGATAGCGGAAGGGTCACACCCGTTCCCATTCCGAACACGGAAGTTAAGCCTTCAAGCGCCGATGGTACTTGGGCCGAGTGGCCCTGGGAGAGTAGGACGCCGCCGGATTTCTCACACGAGCCCCGCCACTGTGCGGGGCTCGTCTCTTTTTGGCCGCGACCTGAGGTGCGCCCGAGGCCCTGGGCGGTAACGTGCCCTCTCCGGTGCGTGTCCGAGCGGAGGCGAACCGAGGAGTTTTCTGCCATGCCGAACGACCGTCCCCGCAACAGCCGGAGTGCATCTGGATCCGGCTCGAGCCGCAGGGAAAGCTCTCGTGGCCGGCCGGCAAAACCGGGTGGCAAACGTCCGGCCACCAAGGGAGGTGGCCGGGGTCGCGGCGAGTCGAGTGGCCGTGCAGCTGGGAAGAGCGGCTCTGGTGCGCGTCGCGATGATCGGCGGGAGGGTGCGCGTCGCGATGATCGGCGGGAGGGTGCGCGTCGCAACGAAGGCGGGGACCGTGACCTTGCGGGCCCGAAACAGTGGGGCCGTATTGCGCGTCGTGGCGCCGGCAACATGGACTACGAGGATCCTGCAGAGGTCGAGAAGCGGGCCCAACGCAAGGCCGAGTACCTCGAGCGCCAGCGAGCACGAGAGGCGCGAGCAGCGGAGCGAGCCCAGACGGAACGCTCGCTGCCGTCGCCCCCGGCGCGAACGCTCCCCGGTGCTGCCGATCTCGAGCGCACGGCCACCCGTGCGGTCAAGCGGTCGCGTGCGGCGAAGACGACCGAGCGTCGTCCGTTGCCGGCTCGTCCACACCCCGTGGTCGACCCGGCCCAGACACTCAAGCGGCTGGTGGGCGAGCCACGGGCCAACACCCTCAACCGGAAGTTGAACGAGGGAGCCAAGGCGTTCGGTGCCGAGCGCTTCAAGGATGCCCGTTCGGCTCTCATCCCCGTCGCAAAGGAAGCACCGGAGCTTCCGGAGGGACGGGAGTTGCTGGGCTTGACCCTCTACCGACTCGGACAGTGGAAAGAGGCGGCCGATCACCTCGAGAGCTTCCGAGCGTTGAGCGGCTCGACCGAACAGCATCCGGTGCTTGCAGACTGCTACCGGGCGCTCGGACGCTGGAACGATGTCGACGCGCTGTGGGAGGAGCTCGGAGAGGCTTCCCCCTCAGCCGAGCTGGTGACCGAGGGTCGGATCGTCGTGGCGGGGGCGAAGGCCGACCAAGGCGATCTCACGAGCGCCATCCGCATCCTCGAACAGAACTGGCGCACACCGAAGCGTCCCCAGGGGCATCACTTGCGCCGGGCGTACGCGCTTGCCGATCTCTACGACCAAGCTGGCCGTATTCCGAGGGCCCGAGAGCTGTTCCGATGGGTGGAGGGACATGCTCCCGACCTCGCCGACGTACGTGATCGGGTCAAGGCGCTGGGCTAGAGCCCGACGAACTGTCGAACAACCTCGACGATCTCGGGAATCCGGGCTTTCGGCGAGTGGTTGCCGGCCACCCACTCGAGCCGGGTTGGTCCGCCGATCGCCACGAGGTTGTCGGCGAATTCGTGGGGCGTCCCGAACGGGTCCCTGTCCCCTGAGACGAAGAGTGTCGGGACAGCGATGGCAGCGAAGTGATCGACACGAAGGTTGGTCGGTCTGCCGGGCGGATGAAGTGGGTAGGAGAGCAGGACGAGTCCGGCTGCCGGGAGACCTTCGGCGACGGCGACCGAACACGAGCGGCCACCGAAGCTGCGGCCGCCGAAGGCGATCTCGGCGGGATCGCAGCCGATCCGGCCGGCAAGTTCGTCAGCCGCAGTCGCGACCTTCTTCACGGCGCTCGCCACACTCGTGGTCGCCAGTGTGAGTCGTTCGACGGTGATCTCGGGGAGTCCTTGTTCGAGTGCCACGAGCGTGGCGTCGTCGCGATCGGCACTGGCTCCGGGAGCGAGCAGCAGTGCAGCGGGCGGGGTGGTGAGCACGAGGTCGGGCATGTGGTGGAGTATCGCCGAGATGAGCCTGCCCGGCCCGTCGGCCTAGAGTCCGATCCACACCACTGGTCGGAAAGAGTCTGAGCCCATGAAAGCTGTCGTTTGCAACGCCTTCGGTCCCCCGGAGAATCTCACTGTCGAGGAATGTCCTGATCCCGAACCCGGGGAGGGGCAATTGCTCGTCGAGGTCAAAGCTGCACCTGTCACCTTCCCCGACACGCTGATGCTCGAGGACAAGTACCAGTTCAAGGCGCAACCTCCCTACATCCCAGGCGGTGAGGTTGCAGGAGTGGTCGCTGCCGTCGGAGAAGGAGTCGACGGTTGGGCGGTCGGGGATCGGGTGTCGGGTGGTCTCGGTGTCACCGGCGCGTACGCCGAACGTGCGGTCGTGACCGCACGTCAGGCTCGCCGACTCCCCGAGAACGTGGGCTTTGCCGAGGCCACCGGGCTCAACTACGCGTACGGCACGACCCTGTACGGACTCAAGTACCGCGGCCAACTGACCGAGGGCGAGACGCTGCTGATTCTCGGCGCAGGTGGCACTGTCGGATTGTCGGCGGTGGAACTCGGAAAGATCATGGGAGCCCGGGTCATCGCCTGTGCATCGACCGAGGAAAAACTCGACCTGTGTCGGGCCAGAGGTGCCGACGAAACGATCAACTACGCCACTGAGAACCTCAAGGAGCGGGCCAAAGAGTTGACTGCCGGCACCGGCGTCGACGTCGTGTACGACTGTGTGGGCGGCGAGTACGCCGAGCAGGCCCTTCGGGCGATCGGCTGGGAGGGCCGCTTCCTTGTCGTCGGCTTCACCGCCGGCATCCCGTCGATCCCCCTCAACCTGACGCTCCTGAAGAGCTGTCAGGTGGTCGGTGTGTTCTATGGGGCCATGACGAGCCGTGATCCCGAGCTCGGTGCATCCATCACAAATGAACTGATCGATTTGACGGCGAGTGGCACGCTTGCGCCGTACGTCTCGGGCCGCTATTCGCTCGAGGACGCGGGTGTGGCGATGCGCACGATGATGGACCGCAAGGCTGCGGGCAAGCTGGTGATCGAGCCCTGACCGCCACCCCCGCTGGGTGGGTCGTCACCGGTCGGCAGGTCGTCGACAGCAGTGTGGTTCGATCCATTCGTGAAGACCTGAGGGTTGCGCAGCTGTCGGCCTCGGGAGGGATGACCAACTTGCGATGCCGCCGCGTTAGTGTCTGGCGTTGTCGCTGCCAGCGACGAGATGAAAGGGCGCCGACGCAATGACCGACACTGCTGACCGGACCGACGAGATCCGCGAAGTCGAACGCATCATCATCCGTTTCGCCGGTGATTCCGGCGATGGGATGCAGTTGACGGGCGATCGGTTCACGTCAGCGAGCGCGTTGTTCGGCAACGATCTCGCCACCCTGCCGGAGTTTCCCGCCGAGATCCGCGCGCCAGCAGGGACACTCGCCGGGGTGTCAGCCTTCCAGATCCACATCTCCGACCACGACATCACCACGCCGGGTGATGCGCCGAACGTGCTGGTTGCGATGAACCCCGCAGCGCTCAAGGCCGAACTCGACAAGATCGAACCTGGGGCGACCGTGATCGTGAACACGGACGCGTTCGAAGAACGAAATCTTGCGAAGGCGGGTTACACCGACAACCCGCTCGAGGACGGCACGCTCGACGGCTACACCAAGATCGAAGCACCGATGACCTCGCTCACCAAAGAGGTCTGCAAGGACATCGGTGTGAAGCCCCGTGACGCGGAACGCTCCAAGAACTTCTTCGCCCTCGGCCTGGTGTCGTGGCTGTACAGCCGACCCGAAGAGCCGACGATGATCTGGATCCGCGAGAAGTTCAAGGGTCGTGATCTCGTCATCGCCGCCAACGAAGCGGCGTACCGGGCCGGAAACGCGTTCGGCGAGACGGCCGAACTGAGCGCAAGCCGACTTGCCGTGCGACCGGCGAAGCTCCCCGCCGGTACGTACACCAACATCAACGGCAACACGGCGTTGTCGTGGGGCCTGATCGCTGCCAGTCATCAAGTGGGGTTGCCGCTCTTTCTCGGCTCCTATCCGATCACGCCTGCCTCCGACATCCTGCACGAACTCTCGAAGCACAAGAACTTCGGGGTCCGCACGTTCCAGGCCGAAGACGAGATCGCTGCGGTGGGCTCGGCCCTCGGTGCGTCGTACGGCGGCCACATCGGTATCACCACCACGTCGGGCCCGGGCATTGCGCTCAAGGGCGAGACGCTCGGCCTCGCCGTGAGCCTCGAGCTACCGCTGATCGTGATCGACATCCAGCGGGGTGGTCCGTCGACGGGGCTGCCGACCAAGACCGAGGCAGCCGACCTGATGATGGCGATGTACGGGCGGCACGGCGAAGCACCGATGCCGATCGTCGCCGCCAGCTCGCCGAGCGATTGTTTCGATGTCGCAATGGAGGCGGTTCGTATTGCAGTGCAGTACCGCACGCCGGTCATGCTGCTCAGCGACGGGTATCTCGCGAACGGCACCGAGCCGTGGAAGCTGCCGTCGGTCGACGATCTTCCCCAACTGTCGGTGGAGTTCGCAAGCGAGACCAACGGCATGGATGACGAGGGGCGCGACGTCTTTTGGCCCTATGTTCGAAACGAGGACATGGCCCGGCCCTGGGCGATACCGGGCACAGACGGACTCATGCACCGCATCGGTGGGATCGAGAAGCAAGACGGGACCGGCAACATCAATTACGCCCCCGAGAACCACGACTTCATGGTGCGGCTTCGCGACGAACGAATCCGGAAGATCGCCGAAACCATCCCACCGCTCGAGGTCCTAGGCGACGTCGATGCCGACACGCTCATCGTCGGTTGGGGATCGACATGGGGTGCGATCACGAGCGCAGTGGGTCGCATGCGAGCCGCCGGCGAAAAGGTCGCCCAAGTGCATCTCACCCACCTGCATCCGTTCGCACCGAATCTCGGGCAGATCCTCGGCCAATACGAGCGAGTGATCGTGCCGGAGATGAACCTCGGTCAACTCACTGCGCTCCTGCGCGCCGAATTCCTTGTCGACGCCAGGGTCATCTCCAAGGTGTCGGGTCAGCCGTTCACCGCAGGAGAACTCGTCGCTCGTATCCAGGAGGAAACCCGATGACCGCTGTTCCGCTCACCACCAAGAAGGACTGGTCATCGGACCAGGAGGTCCGTTGGTGCCCGGGTTGCGGTGATTACTCGATCCTCACGGCGATGCAGTTGCTGATGCCGGAGATCGATCGCCGTCGCGAAGACACCGTCTTCATCTCCGGTATCGGTTGTGCAGCGCGCTTCCCGTACTACATGAACACCTACGGGATGCACTCGATTCACGGGCGATCTCCTGCGATTGCAACCGGTCTCGCCATGGCCCGGCCCGATCTCGATGTCTGGGTCGTTGGTGGTGACGGCGACATGTTGTCCATCGGGGGCAATCACCTCATCCATGCGCTTCGACGCAATGTGAACCTCACGATCTTGTTGTTCAACAACCAGATCTACGGTCTCACGAAGGGCCAGTACTCGCCGACGAGCGAGGTCGGCAAGGTGACGAAGTCCACCCCGATGGGATCGCTCGACCACCCGTTCAACCCCATCTCGTTGGCGCTCGGTGCCGAAGCGACGTTCGTTGCGCGAACCCACGACATGGACCGGGGCCACATGCAAGAAATGTTCCGGCGGGCCCATGCGCACAAGGGAGCTGCGCTGGTCGAGGTGTACCAGAACTGCAACGTCTTCAACGATGGCGCGTTCAGCGCGATCACCAAGAAGGACGCCCGCGACGCAATGCTCATCGACCTGAAGCACGGTGAGCCGGTGCGGTTCGGCGCCGAGAACGAGCGTGGTGTGATGATCACCGACGACGGGGCCCAGATCGTGAACGTTGCCGATGTCGGCGAGGACAAGATTCTCGTGCACGACGAAACCGCCGATCGCGGTATCGCGTTTGCGCTCAGTGGACTGGCACAGGACCGCGAATCGCCGACACCGATCGGTGTCTTCCGAGCGGTCGATCGTCAGGAGTACGGCGAAGCGGCTTCGGCGCAGCTGGCTGCTGCTCAGGAAGCAAACGGTCCTGGCGACCTCGACATGCTCCTGCGCAGCCTTCCCACGTGGGACGTGAGCTGACGGGCTGGGCGCTCGATCTCGACGGCGTCATCTGGCGCGGAACCGAGACCGTACAGGGCGCTCCTCAGGCGGTGGCTGCCCTGCGTGCGGCCGGCATTCCTCTTGTGTTCGTCACGAATTCGGCGATGCGTACCCCCGCCCAGGTTGCCGCCAAGCTCGCCCTCCACGGCATCCCCGATGCGGAGTCCGAGGTCATCACCGCTGCGATGGCGGCGGCGACGATGGTCGAGGCCGGCGAGCGGGTCCTCGCCATTGGATCCGAGGGCCTGCACGCTGCGCTGGTCGGGGTCGGCGCCGAACTTGTCGAGGACGGTCCGGCCGATGCGGTCGTGGTCGGCATCACCATGTCGTTCGACTACGACGACATGGTCCGGGCGATGCGAGCGGTCCGTGGAGGTGCCCGTCTCATCGCAACCAACACCGATTCCACGTTCCCGAGTCACGACGGTCTTCTTCCTGGGAACGGTGCCCTTGTTGCTGCGATCACCGTCGCCGCCGGGGTCGACGCAACCGTGGCCGGCAAACCACATGAACCGATCGCAGCGCTTGTTCGTCGACAGCTCGGCGCACACGGCCTGATGGTGGGTGACCGTCCCGACACCGATGGCCGGTTCGCCGAGTCGGTCGGGTACGACTTTGGGCTCGTGCTCAGCGGGGTGACCACACCTGCGGATCTGCCGGTCCAACCCGCACCGCTCGCCATCGCCGATGACCTCCTGGCGCTTGTCGCCGACCGATTGGGCTGATCGATGGCCGCACGTCGCCGTCTCGATGCCGAGTTGGTTCGACGGGATCTTGTGCCGAGTCGAGCCCGAGCCCGTGAGCTGATCGAGGAGGGCCGAGTGACGGTCGCAGGTGCTCCGGCCGGGAAGGCGTCCCGCATGGTCGATCCTGCCGAGGCGATCGAGGTCACCGGTGACCGGCCGAGATTCGTGAGTCGGGCCGGTGAGAAGCTCGATGCTGCACTCATTCGATTCGGCATCGATCCTGCCGGTAGGCGAGTCGTCGATATTGGGAGCTCGACGGGCGGATTCACCGACTGCGTCCTTCAGCGGGGCGCAGTCGAGGTTGTGGCGATCGACGTCGGCCGAAACCAGTTGCACGAGCGGTTACGGGCCGACGAGCGGGTCAAGAGCCACGAGCGGACGAATGTCCGTCATGCAGATGTGGCTGCGCTTGGTGGCCCCGGAGATCTCGTCGTCGTCGATCTCTCGTTCATTTCGCTGCGGACGGTGGCCACCCAACTCCTGGCATTCACTGCGCCCCATGGAGAACTCGTCGCCCTCGTGAAACCGCAGTTCGAGGCCGGGAAAGCCGAGGCCGACCGGGGAAGAGGAGTGATTCGCGATGGCGAGGTGTGGCGACGAACGCTCGATGAGGCCACGAATGCGTTGTCTGACGCCGGAGCAGCCATCATGGGTGTCATGGTCTCTCCCATCACCGGTGGCGATGGCAATGTCGAGTTCCTGGTCCATGCACAACGCGACGGCCAGCCGCTTGGTGCTGCTGCCTGGTCCGCTGCTCGAGATGCCGCCGTCCTCCGTGCCGGGGATCTGTTGTGAGCGCCGTCGGACTCATCGTGCATCTCGGCCGAGAGTCGGCCGGTGTGCAGGCCCGTGAGCTGGCCGACTGGCTTCGAGGTGAAGGGCATGATGTCCGGGTCCCTTCCGGCGACGCTGCGCTCGAGGGACTGACCGGTCTGGCCGTCCCCGAGGACGCTGCGTTCGCTGAGGGACTCGATCTTGTGGTGACCCTGGGCGGTGATGGCTCGATCCTCCGTGCTGTGGAGTTGATCGGGACTGCCGGGACGCCGATCCTGGGTGTAGACCACGGGCAGCTCGGGTATTTGACCGAGGTGCAGCCGGCCGAGGCAGCTGCGGCAGTGGCTCGGTGTCTCGTCGGCGATCACGCCATCGACGAACGCATGTTGCTCGACGTCACGCTCGAGCCCGGACCGGGTGAGTCGCCACAGCAGTTCACTGTGCTCAACGAGGTTGTCGTCGAGCGATCTGCCGAGGTCAACACGATTCGGATTCGGGTCGACATCGATGGTGAGTTCTTCACCACGTATGCCGCTGACGGGCTGATCCTGGCCACCCCGACCGGCTCCACTGCCTATGCCTTCTCGGTTCGGGGTCCGATCATTGCTCCCACGCACCGAGCGATGCTGCTCACCCCCGTGTCGCCGCACATGCTGTTCGATCGATCCATGGTGTTCGGCCCCGCCACCACCCTCACCCTTGCCGTCGAGGGGCACCGTCCAGCGACCGTGTCAGTGGACGGTCGTAGAATCACCGATGTCGGTGATGGTGCGATCATTCGTTGTGTCGCCGCCAGCCAGTCGGCTCGACTGGTTTCGTTCGGGGACCGTCGGTTCCACCACGTCGTGAAGGCGAAGTTCGGACTCAATGACAGATAGCACCTCACCTCCAAAGGACGCCGATGCTCGCTGAGCTCGTGGTTCGAGATCTTGGAGTGATCGACGAGGTGTCGCTCGTGCTCGGTGAGGGGCTCACGGCAGTGACGGGTGAGACCGGTGCCGGCAAGACACTGATCGTCGGTGCCATCGATCTGCTCACCGGCGGCCGAGCGGACGCGTCGCTGGTCAGACCGGGGGCCGACGAAGCTGAGATCCAAGGTCGCTTCGTCGTCGGGGGCGACGAGCTGATCGTTCGTCGGGTCATTCCCCGTGATGGTCGAAGTCGGGTGTACATCAATGGACATCTCGCCACCGTGTCCGCGCTGTCGGACCATGGCTCCGACCTCGTCGACCTCCACGGTCAGCACGCCCACCAGTCCCTGCTCAAACCGGGTGTGCAGCGAGCGGCGCTCGATCAGTTCGGCGGGATCGATACACAACTCTTGGCTTCCCTTCTCGACGAGTTGCGTGCGACGGACCGAGCGCTCGATGAGCTCGGAGGTGACGATCGGGCTCGGGCTCGCGAAATCGATCTGCTTCGTCATCAGCTCGCAGAGATCGATGCGGTCGGAATCCAAGATGCCGACGAGGGTGCTCGTCTCGATGATGAAGAGAGCCTGCTCGCCGACGCAACTGCGCACCGGGAAGCAGCTGCGCAGACGGTCTCCCTGCTCGACGCCGACGGTCCGGCTGCGAACGGCATTGCGGCGGCCATTGCGGCACTCGATGGCCGGTCGCCGTTCAGCGATCTCAGCGTGAGGCTCCACGGCCTCGCAGCCGAGATCGCTGATGTTGCCGCCGAAGCCCGGAGCAGATCCGAAGGAATCGACGACGATCCTGGACGGCTCGAGGCGCTGCGTGAACGACGAGCGTTGCTTCGGGAGCTGCGCCGCAAGTACGGCGAGACACTCGATGATGTCCTCCAGTACGAGCAGGACACCGCCGCCCGCCTTGCAGAGCTCATGGCGTTCGACGAACGGGCTGCAGAACTCGATGCTCGCCGTGCCGCTCTTCTCGCAGATCTGACCCGGGTACGTGCGGAGGTGCTCGGTGCCCGAACCGAGGCTGCGCCGCGGTTTGCCGAGGCGGTCGAAGCGCATTTGGCGGGCCTGGCGATGGCGGGCGCTCGACTCGATGTGACAGTCGCAGGGGAGGCCGGTGAGGAGGTCACCATCAGGCTTGCCGCGAACGCCGGTCACGAGCCTCAACCCCTCAGCCGGGTGGCATCGGGTGGTGAGCTCGCCCGAACCATGCTGGCCCTTCGCCGGGTCCTCACCGCCGGGCCACCGACGCTCGTCTTCGACGAGGTCGATGCCGGGATCGGTGGCGATGTCGCCAACACGGTGGGGCAGAACCTCGGTGACCTCGCTCGCACCCATCAGGTGCTGGTCGTGACGCACCTTGCGCAGGTGGCAGCGTTTGCCGACCGCCACGTTGCGATCTCCAAGCGGACTGTCGACGGGGAGACGCTGAGTGACGCAGTCGTGCTCGATGACGATGCTCGCATTACCGAGTTGTCTCGCATGTTGAGCGGTTCCCCCGACTCGAGTTCGGCCCGCCAGCACGCGCACGAACTCGTTGCCGGTGCGTCCAGCCGTCGTGACCGCTGACTTCGATCGCAGGCGTGAAACCACTGCGACCAACCGCGCGAGTCCGGCGGCCCGAGGTTAGGGTGAGATCCCGATGACGAAGCACATCTTCGTAACCGGTGGAGTGGTGAGCGGACTCGGCAAAGGCCTCTCCGGCTCGTCGCTCGGGCGTCTTCTGAAGGCCCGTGGCCTCCGCGTCAGCATGCAGAAGCTCGACCCCTATCTCAATGTCGATCCGGGAACGATGAACCCGTTCGAGCACGGTGAAGTGTTCGTCACCGACGATGGCGGTGAGACCGACCTCGACCTCGGTCACTACGAACGGTTCATCGACGAGAACCTCACGATCGACTGCAACGCCACAACCGGATCGATCTACTCATCGGTGATCGCTGCGGAACGTCGGGGGGACTATCTCGGCAAGACGGTCCAGGTGATCCCCCACATCACCGACGAGATCAAGCGCCGGATCAACCGACTGGTGAGCGATGACGTCGACGTCGTCATCACCGAGGTCGGAGGCACGGTCGGCGACATCGAGATCCTGCCGTTCCTCGAGGCCATCCGTCAGTTCCGTCTCGACGTCGGTCGAACCAACGTCTGCTACGTGCACGTGACCCTGGTGCCGTTCATCGGCCCGTCGTCGGAGCAGAAGACGAAGCCGACCCAGCATTCGGTGACCGAACTGCGGAGCCGTGGTATTCAGCCCGACGCGATCGTGTGTCGATCCGACGACCCGATCAGCGCCGATCTGCGTCGGAAGATCTCGAACCTGTGCGACGTCCCGGTTGCCGGAGTCGTCAACGCCGCCGACGCCTCGAGCCTGTACGAGATTCCCATGGTCCTGCACAACGAAGGCCTCGATTCGTATGTGTGTGACCTGCTCGGCCTCGGCGATCTCGTCCCCGATCTCGACGAGTGGCGAGCCCTGGTGCAACGAGTCGAGCAAGCCACCGTTCCTGTCCGCATCGGCCTGATCGGCAAGTATGTGTCGTTGCCGGACGCCTACCTGTCGGTGGTTGAATCGCTGAATCACGCCGGTATCCATCACGGTGTCAACGTCGAAATCGAGTGGATTCAAGCCGAAGAGGTCGAAGGCATGCTGGCCGCTGGTCGCCTGCGCGACCTCGACGGCATCGTGGTGCCCGGAGGGTTCGGCGAACGGGGCATCGAAGGAAAGATCGCTGCAGCTGGCTACGCACGGGAGCACAGTGTTCCGTGCCTCGGCCTGTGCCTCGGTATGCAGGTCATGACGATCGAGTACGCCCGCAACGCCCTCGGACTGGTCGGCGCGAACTCGACCGAGTTCGATCTGCGGTCACCGCACCCGGTCATCGATCTGATGGAAAGCCAGCGGGACGTGACCGACATGGGCGGCACGATGCGGCTCGGGGCGTACATCGCCCAACTCAAGCCCGGAAGCCGGGTGGCCGCGGCCTATGGCGAGGAAGTGGTGAGTGAACGCCATCGTCATCGGTACGAGTTCAACCCGAGGTACCGAACCCGCTTCGAGGAAAGCGATCTCGTGCTGTCGGGCGAGTCACCCGACGGTCGGCTCGTCGAGTTCATCGAACTCGACAACCATCCGTTCTGGATCGGGACCCAGGCGCATCCCGAATTCAAGAGCAGGCCCGATCGGCCCGCACCGTTGTTCCGCGAGTTCGTCGCTGCGGCACGCAGCCGGGCAGAGGGCCGGAACCCTCGACTTCCGTCGCTCGAGACGCAATCCGCCCCGGCCCAGTCGTGAACCCCGACATCCCGACCTCGGTGTCGGGCTTCACCCATGTGGCTGATGAGCTGATCTACGACGGCTTCGTGATCGATGTCGTGAACGGAGTATTCACCACTCCCGAGGGTGAGCGAATCCATCGTGACATCGTGCGCCACCCCGGTGCCGTCGGGGTCGTTGCCCTCGACGGTGACGAGGTCGTTTTCGTCCGTCAGTACCGACCTGCGATCGACGATGAGCTGCTCGAGATTCCGGCGGGCAAACGCGACATCGAGGGCGAACCGCCAGAGCGTACTGCGGTGCGTGAACTCGAAGAGGAAGTCGGGCTCCGGCCTGCGACGATCGAGCGACTCGGCGGGATGTACTGCTCGGTCGGGTTCTGCGACGAGTACATCCATCTCTTTCTTGCCACGGATCTCGAGCCGGTACCTTCCAAGCACGACGGTCCGGAGGAACGACACATGGCTGTCGAGCGGTGGTCACTCGACGAGGTTGCCGCCGGCCTTTCGGATGGACGCATCACCGATGCCAAGTCGCTGGTGGCCCTCGGTGCTGTCCTCCGCCGACTTGGTCGCTGAGCCAGACTGGTCGACATGACCGTCAACCTCGATCTCGAGGCACTCGAAGAACGCCCCCATCCGGCGGTTGACGACTTCCTGATGTGGCTCACCGTCGAGCGGGGGAGAGCAGCGAACACGCTGGCGGCGTATCGCCGCGACCTTGCGCGCTACCAGGCGCACCTCGCTCGACGCCATACCGACCCCATCGGCGCAAGCCATGGCGATGTCCTTGCCTTCGTGCATGTGCTGCAGGGTGAAGGTCTTGCTGCCTCCTCGATCACCCGGACCCTCGTGGCTGTCCGAGGACTGCACCGTTTTCTGGTTGCCGATGAGATCCGGCCTGACGACCCCGCAGCCGATGTCGACATCCCGTCGGTGCCCAAGGGCCTGCCGAAGGCGCTCACCCTCGCCCAGGTGACGGCACTGATCGAAGGGGTCAACGGTGACGGTCCGGTCGATCGGCGAGATGCTGCCCTCCTCGAGACGCTGTACGGGACCGGCGCGCGGATCTCCGAAGTCGTGGGCTTGTCGATCGGCGACATCGATCTGCACGACGGGTTGGTGCGGCTCATGGGCAAGGGCTCCAAAGAGCGGATCGTCCCGCTCGGCCGAATGGCAGTCGACTCCCTCACACGTTGGTTCGCGCTCGGGGGACGCAACGAGTTGGCGCCGAAGCAGTGGGCCCGCCGCAACGATGCCGAGGCCGTCTTTCTCAACCAGCGTGGTGGCCGTCTGAGCCGCCAAGGCGCATTCGGGATCATCAAAGACCGAGGTGCGGCAGTCGGTCTTCGCAATGGCCTGTCGCCCCACATCCTTCGCCACTCCTGCGCAACGCACATGCTCGACCATGGAGCCGACATCCGCACGGTGCAGGAACTCCTCGGCCACGCGTCGATTTCGACCACGCAGATCTACACGAAGGTGTCGGCGGAGCGACTGATCCGCGTCTACAAGTCGGCCCACCCGCGGGCAAGCGGTTCGTGATGGGCGAGTTCTGGCATCTCATGCGCCGGTTCGTGGGCTCATTGCGCCCGGGTGGTCCTGCCGAGGCTGACCGAGCCTGGGTCGAGTCGACGTTGTCTGCGGCCGAATACGCGCTGTGGCGAAGAATGTACGGCCCCGATCGCCGTCATTCGGTTCAGGTTGCCCGTGAGGTCGAACGTCGCCTCGTTGGAGCCGCAACGCAACCGGTGCTTGCAGCTGCACTGCTTCACGACGTGGGGAAGATCGACGCCGCACTGGGTACGTGGGGGCGGGTGGTTGCGACGCTGTCGGCCAAGGTTGCCGGCGTCGAGACAGCGCAGCTGTGGGTCAAGGGCCGCGGGTTCACCCGCCAGGTCGGTCTGTACCTCCTTCACCCGCAGATCGGTGCCGACGTGTTGGAGATCGCAGGAAGCGACCCGTTGACGGTCGCCTGGGCTCGGGATCACCACAGAGCAGCAGATGCGTGGACAATCGACCCGGAGATCGCGACCGTGCTGCACGAGGCTGATGCCGATTGAGCGCAGCTGTGTCAGCTCGACGCGATTGGTCAGTCGATGAGGAGGCCGACGTTCTTGCGAGCTCGGTCCATGGTGGCAGCGGCGATCTCGCGGGCCTTGTCGGCCCCCATCGCCAGCAGTCGAGCAGTCTCGGCAGGATCGGATTCGAGTTCGCGGTAGCGAGCCTGGATCGGTTCGATCAGGTCGATGACTGCCGCAGCAGTATCGGCTTTGAGCGGCCCGTACTGTGCGTAGTCGACAGCCAGTGATGCAGGATCTCGGTCGGTCGCTGCACCGAGGATCGACAGCAGATTCGACACCCCCGGCTTCTGGGCGAAGTCGAAGCGAACCTCGCCGTCGGTATCGGTGACGGCACTCTTGATCTTCTTCTCGATCTGCTTCGGATCGTCGAGCAGGCCGATCGTGCCCTTGGGCGACTCGGACGACTTCGACATCTTGTTGCCCGGGTTCTGGAGATCCATGACTCGGGCGCCGGTCTCGGGAATCACGGCCTCGGGAAGGACGAACGTCTCGCCATAGTGGGAGTTGAAACGTTCAGCGATGTCTCGAGTGATCTCGATGTGTTGCCGCTGGTCGTCCCCCACCGGCACCTCGTTGGTGTCGTACAGCAGGATGTCCGCTGCCTGCAACGCCGGGTAGGTGAACAAGCCAGCGGACACGAACGCGTGCTGGTCGCTCTTGTCCTTGAACTGCGTCATGCGGCTCAACTCGCCGAAACTCACGTTGCATTGCATCAACCACGCCAGCTCGGAGTGTTCGCGCACATGGGATTGCACGAACAGGGTGCAGACCTCGGGGTCGAGGCCAACCGCCATCAGCATCTGGGCGAGTCGGACCGAACCGTCGCGCACTTCGCCGTCGGGAAGCTTGATGGTGAGCGCATGCAGATCGACGACACAGAAGAAGGCATCGGTCTCGTGTTGACGACGGGCCCAGTTGCGAGTTGCGCCGAGGAAATTGCCGAGGTGTTGTTCGCCCGTGGGCTGGATTCCGGAGAAGACGCGCGTCATGGCCCAGAAGGCTACGGGGTCAACGATCGAGGGCGGTCGAATATGCGGCCAAGGTCCGATCCCGAGCCACGGCATGGTCGATGATCGGGGCCGGATAGGTGTCGTCGAGCACCACTCCGGCCGCTGCGAGGTCGAGAGGGGCTGCCTCCCATGGCGCGTGGATGGTCGCATTGTCGAGCGCATCCAGCTCGGGAACCCACTGGCGGATATAGCGGCCGTCAGGGTCGAATCGTCGGCTCTGGGTGACCGGGTTGAAAATGCGGAAGTAGGGAGCGGCGTCGGGACCCGTGCCAGCCACCCACTGCCAGTTCCCAGCGTTCTGCGATGGTTCGGCGTCACTGAGCAGGTGACGGAAGTGTCGTTCTCCACGCCGCCAGTCGATGAGGAGATCCTTCACGAGAAATGACGCCGCAATCATGCGCACCCGATTGTGCATCCATCCGGTCGCCGCCAGCTCGCGCATACCGGCATCCACGATCGGGTAGCCGGTTCGCCCGTGTTGCCATGCAGCGAAGTCTCGGTCGGCGTCGGGCCCCTGTTCCCATCGGATCGTGTCGTATTCGGGTCGGATGGCCCGACGATCGATGTCGGGAAACTGAAGCGTCGTGTGTGCGTACCAGTCGCGCCAGGCGAGTTGACGAACGAATCCCTGACGTCCAGAGGTGTGGGTGCCGAACTCCTCGGCGAGGCGGCGGGCCGAGATCGTTCCGAATCGCAGCGCAGTCGACAATCGACTGGTCCCAGAGATCGACGGCGTGTCGCGACTCGACTCGTAGTCCTCCACGAGCTGCTCCCAGTCGGCGGTGGGGTGAATGGGTCGATGATCGGGAACCGGAGGAAGACCGATCCCTTGCTCGTCTGTCGGTGTGGCGGTGCCGTCGACGGCCTCGGGTGGAAGGGGAACGGCATCCCAGCGCTTCCAGAACGGTGTGAAGACCCTCGAGAGCGTGCCGGCCTTTGTCAGGACATCGCCGGGGCGATGGACCAGTGTGCCCCACGACCATTCCACCGCCTGGTCGGTGGCAACATCGACGGCGCGGTCTCGTCGCTGGGCCCACCGACTGACGTCGGCATTGGCGTAGATCCGCGCAGTTCCAGGTGTGCTCAACAGTTGCAGAAGGACCGTTGTCGGGTCACCGTGTGCGACATGCAGTCGCCCTCCGCGCCGCTCGAGCGCCTGGTCCACGTCGTGGAGAGCACGCACGAATGCCGCCCGCCGAAACGGTCCGGCGTTGTCGAGAAGCGTCGGCTCGAGGATCACCAGCGGGACCACCCGGTCGTGCGCATGTGTCGCTGCAGCCCACGCCGGGTTGTCGTCGAGTCGCAGGTCGCGACGGAACCAGACAATCCCCGTACTCACCCACCCATCTTAGGGATCAGCGCACGGGTATGGATGCGCTCGTGACGCACCGCGAACGAGCAGGACGCGTCTAGGGTCATCCGAATGCCGTACGAGGTGCATACGCCTGTGTTCGACGGGCCGTTCGATCTTTTGTTGCACTTGATCCTGCGTGAACAGGTCGATCTTTACGAGGTCAACCTGTCGGAGATCGTGGATGCATATCTCGTCGAACTCGAGCGGATGGAATATCTTGATCTGGAGGTCGCAACCGAGTTCTTGCTCATCGCTGCGACCCTGGTCGAACTCAAGGCTCGCCGGCTCTTGCCGGAGGACAGCGAGATCGAACTCGATGACGAACTCGGGCTGTGGGAAGAGCGCGATCTGCTTCTGGCTCGCCTCATCGAATGCAAGACGTTCAAGGACGCTGCGCTGATTCTTCGCAAGCTGTCGGCGGCAGCTTCGCGCTCCTACCCCCGTCGATGTGGCCCAGTCGAGGATCACTTCCTGTCGTTGGCCCCCGACCTGCTCGAGCGGACGACTCCCGACGACCTTCGTGCGGCCTATCTGCGCGCAACGGCTCCCAAGCCGATCGTCAGGGTCGATGTTTCCCACATCACACCGATCAAGGTGACGGTCGAGGAAGCGGTCGAAGAACTGATCGCGGCGTTGCCGCGAGTGGGCAGCATGACGTTTCGAGAACTCACCTCCGAGTTCGTCGATCGCATCGAGGTCGTGGTCCGTTTCCTCGCCGTACTGGAGCTGTTCAAGCAGGGCGTTGTCGAACTCGACCAGACGGCAACATTCGGCGACATCACGGTTGTGTGGACCGGATCCGAGGGTCTCAGCGCAGACGAGATCAAGATCGACGTGTACGAGGGCTGACGTGGCCGATCACATCGCACCTGCGCTCGAGGCAATCCTGATGGTCGCCGAAGAGCCACTCCCGCCAGAGTTGCTCGCCAAACTGCTCGGAACATCGATCGACGATGTCGTCGATCACTGCGAGACACTCGCAGCCGAGTACGAGGCTGACCGTCGTGGCTTTGTCCTCGCTCGGGTGGCCGGCGGCTACCGCTACCAGACCGCAAGCGATCAGGCACCGTATGTCGAGCGGTTCGTGCTCGACGGACAGTCGGCCCGGCTGTCGGCTGCCGCACTCGAGACGCTTGCTGTGGTCGCCTACAAACAGCCCGTGTCCCGCAACCAGATCGCGTCGATCCGGGGTGTGAACGTCGACGGTGTGATGCGGACGTTGCAACAGCGTGGCTATGTCGACGAGGTCGCTCGCGACTCCGGACCCGGCCAAGCGGTGCTCTACGGCACGACGCCGACGTTTCTCGAGCGCCTCGGTCTCGATTCGGTCGACGAGCTACCGCCGCTGGGTGAGTTCTTTCCGACGACCGATGTGGTGGAAGCGCTCGAACGTGGACTGCGGGTTGCGCCGCAAGACGACGAACTCGGAGCGGTCGACGATGACGGTCGTTCGAGCGAATCGAGTCCTGACGAGGTTCCATGAACGACGAGGGGGAGCGGCTGCAGAAGGTGCTCGCCCGCCTCGGGTTCGGTAGTCGTCGGCGCTGCGAGGAACTGATCGCCGATGGGCGCGTCACCGTCGACGGTGTGGTTGCCGTGCTCGGGTGTCGAGTGGACGTCGACGACGAGATCGTCGTGGCGGTCGATGGCGCACCGGTGGGGGTGAAACCGGATCTGGTGCACTATCTGATCAACAAGCCTGCCGGTGTGATCACCACGGCCGACGATCCGCAGAACCGCCCGACCGTCGTCGAGATGGTTCCGCGCGAGCCGCGCGTCTTTCCGGTCGGTCGTCTCGATGGTGACACCGAAGGCTTGCTGTTGTTGACGAACGACGGGCAGCTCGCCCACCGACTCACCCATCCGAGCTTCGGCGTGGAGAAGGAGTACCTCGTAGAGGTGACCGGTCAACCCTCCCGGGGGGTGATCCGCCGACTTCGTGACGGTGTCGAACTCGACGATGGTCCGACCGCGCGGGCGCGAGTGAGCGCTGTGCAGCCGTCGGTATTGCGGATCACGATCCACGAGGGCCGCAACCGCCAGGTCCGCCGCATGTGTGAGGCGGTCGGTCATCCAGTGATGCGACTGGTTCGAACCCGGATCGGACCGATCGTCGACCCGAAGCTCAAGCCGGGGGAGTGGCGAGCGCTGCGTCGAGAAGAGGTGCGGGCGCTCGAGGTCGCCGTCGGTGAGCACAAGCCCGATCGGCCGACAGGACAGGGCGGGTAGCCTCGTTCCCCGTGACCGAAGCGAAGCGTGCCGTCGTCGTCGGAGTGGGATTGATCGGAGGATCGATCGCGCTCGGACTGCGCAAGGCCGGCTGGCATGTCACCGGCGTTGACACCGACACCGATCGCCTTGCGCTCGCAGTCGGGTCTGGCGTGATCGACGACATCGCGTCACTCGAGGAGATCGATGGCGGGGCCCTCGGTGTCGTCGCGATTCCCGTTGGCGATGTCGCCGGTGTCGTCCAGGCCCTGCTCGATGCGGGACTCGACGTGGTGACCGATGTTGGTTCGGTGAAGGCCCCGATCGTTGCTGCGATCGACGATCCCCGATTCGTGCCCGGTCACCCGATGGCAGGGAGCGAACAGGACGGTCTTACCGGTGCCTCCGAAGACATGTTCAGCGGGGCGACCTGGGTTCTGTGCCCGACGTCGTCTACCGATGGCGTGGCGTTTGCGTCGGTACGCGAGATGGCTGTCTCGCTCGGAGCCCATGCCATCGCCATTCCCGCTGACCGCCACGACATGCTCGTGGCGGTCGTCTCGCACGTACCCCACCTGACGGCAGCGACACTGATGCGTCTTGCCGATGGCCGGGCGGTGGAGCATCGAGCGCTGCTTCGACTGGCTGCTGGTGGATTCCGAGACATGACTCGCATCGCAGCCGGTCATCCGGCCATCTGGCCCGACATCTGTGCAGAAAACGCCGATGCAATCGTCGATGTGCTCGACGAGCTTCGGGCGGAACTCGGGCAGGTTCGCGACGCCATCGCGGATCGCGATCGCGACGGTCTTCTGGAGCGACTCGAAGCTGCTCGAATCGCTCGACGAAATCTGCCCACCACGGTGTCAGCCCCCGACAAGATGACCGAGGTCCGAGTACCGGTGCTCGACCGGCAAGGAGAGATCGCTGCGATCGCTGCGCTGGCCGCCGACCTCGACGTCAATATCTACGATCTCGAGATTGCTCACTCGACCGAAGGTCCACGCGGTGTCGTCGTGTTGCTCATCGAGACTGCACTGGCCGAGCGGCTTCAGGGCGGCCTGATGGCGCTTGGGTATCGCCCCTCCTTGCAGGCGCTCGACGCGTGACACCCATCGATCCCTGCCCGGTCACACCTCTGGTCGAACCCCCCGACACGTCGGTGTCCCTCCCTGGCTCCAAGAGCATCACGAACCGGGCACTCGTGTGCGCTGCGCTCGCCGAGGGTACGAGCCTGCTGCGCGGCGCGCTGTTCGCCGACGACACCGAAGCGATGGTGAGCGTGCTCGACGGCCTCGGCATCACCACACGGATCGACCGGGCGGCTGCAACAATCGAAGTCGACGGTTGTGGTGGCGAGCTGCCGGGGGTGCCGGCTCACGTCTCTGCCAACCAGTCCGGCACGACGGCGCGCTTTGCCGTGCCGCTGGCAGCGCTCGGTACCACACCGGTGGTGATCGATGCGCACGATCAGATGCGTGCTCGCCCGATGGGTGACCAATTTGGTGCCCTGCAGGCGTTGGGTGTCACCATCGAGGCTCTCGGGGCGCCCGAGCGCCTCCCGGTGCGGGTCACAGGTCCGATCAGCAGCCACGAGACCGCGCTGCCCGGTGACACCTCGAGCCAGTTCATCAGCGGATTGATGCTCGCTGGGGCGTGCGCCACGCTCCGGGTCCGTCTCACCACGGCACCGATCTCGCGGCCCTACATCGACATGACCAGCGCCGTGATGCGGAGTTTCGGTGCCGATGTCGAGCACGACGGAGCGCAGGTCTGGACGGTGGGTGGGGGATATCGCGCCACCGTCTACGACGTCGAGCCGGATGCGTCTGCAGCTTCGTACTTCCTCGCCGCAGCCGCAATCACTGGAGGTCGGGTCCGGATCGACGGTCTGGGGCGTGATTCGCTCCAGGGAGACGTCCATTTCGCAGCGGTGCTCGGTCAGATGGGCTGTGACGTCGAACTCGGTGCCGATCATGTGGAGGTGTCGGGACGAGCATTCCGTGGTGTCGATGTCGACCTGTCCGACGTCTCCGACACAGCCCCCACCCTTGCGGTCGTCGCAGCCTTTGCGGATTCGCCAAGCCGCATCTCGGGAATCGGTTTCATCCGGGGCAAAGAGAGCGACCGCGTTGCCGGTCCGGTGACCGAGCTCCGGCGAGCCGGGGTCGATGCCGAAGAGTTCGACGATGGCTTCGTCGTCCGGCCGAACGGACGCCCACGACCAGCCACCTTCGAGACCTACGACGACCATCGCATGGCCATGGCGTTCGCACTCGTCGGACTTCGCGTCGATGGGGTGAAGATCGCCGCACCCGGTTGTGTCAACAAGACGTTCCCAACCTTTTTCGATGCTTTGGAACAGCTGCGCTGACGCGGCAGGATGACGGACATGCGTGTCATCGCCATCGACGGGCCGGCCGGTTCGGGAAAGTCCACCGTGGCTCGAGCGCTCGCTGCCCACCTCGGCCTCCAGTACCTCGACACCGGCGCGATGTATCGCAGTGTTGCATTCGCCGTGCTTCGCAGCGGAGGGGACCCTGATGACGGCGATGCAACGGCGGCGGTCGCCCGAGCCGTCGAGCTCGAGATCGGTCTCGACCGTGTCAGCGTCGATGGTGTCGATGCCACTGTCGAGATCCGAGGACCACAGGTGAGCCAAGCGGTGAGCGTCGTTGCCGCCAACCCTGAGGTACGGGCCGAGCTCGTGTCGCGGCAACGCGAGTGGGCGAATCTGCGAGGCGGGGGAGTGCTCGAAGGTCGTGACATCGGGACAGTGGTTTTTCCCGACGCCGAGCTCAAGATCTATCTCACCGCTGACCCGGCGGAACGAGCCCGCCGCCGCGCCAAGGAAGTGACCGATCTGGAGTACGAGGCCGTTGCTGCCGACCTGGCGCGTCGCGACACCATCGACAGCACCCGGGCGGCCGACCCGCTCACCGAAGCAGACGATGCTGTTGTCGTCGACACGACGGGAATGACGATCGACGAGGTCGTGGCGGCGATCGCAGCGTTGCTCGGTGACAGCAGTGGAGGAACACCGTGAGCGAACGAAAGTACGGCGGTCAGGACGGCAGCATCGAGGAACGCAGCGGGCATTCGTTGTGGGGCCGTATCGGCTATTTCTTCTTCTGGCGGCTCTTCTACCTTGCCATCCTGATCGTCTTTCGTTTCCGGGTCCATGGACGAGAAAACCTGCCCGATGGACCCTTCATCTTGTCGGGCGTTCACCGTTCGTTCATCGACACGCCGTTGATCGGTATGACGACATCGCGACGAATGCGCTTCATGGGCAAAGAAGCGATGTGGGACAACAAGGTCATGGGTGCGTTTCTCACCGCGATGGGCGGTTTTCCGGTCGAGCGAGGGACCGCGGACCGCACGGCCTTGCGGGCTGCCGAAGATGTGCTGGCGTTGGGTGAACCGCTGGTCATGTTTCCCGAGGGCACCCGCAAAGAGGGTCCTCGCCTTCGCCGGGAAGATCTCCTCGACGGCCCGGCCTTCGTGTCGGCCCGTACCGGTATTCCGATCGTCCCGGTCGGTATCGGCGGGAGCGCTCGAGCGATGCCGCTCGGTTCGTCGATTCCCCGACCCATCAGGTGTGTTGCCGTCATCGGTGAGCCGATCTATCCGCCGGATCGGGGTGAAGGGCGGGTGCCTCGGCGTGTCATCAGTGATCTCACCGACACACTTTTCGCAGAGCTTGGCGATCTCTACGTCGAAGCTCGAGTGCTCGCCGGTGACGAGGCGGCTCCCGGCGACTGATCAGACGCCTTGGGTCGGTGGCTCGAGGAGCGGATACGGCGTTCCGGCGGCGTAGCTGCGGCCCACGTCGACGAGTGCGTTTCTGCGAAGCGCTTGGCGGCCGAGCAGCATGCGAAAACCCATCGTGTCGCGACGGGTGAGCGTGCACTGCACTTTCCAACGCCGATCGCCGATCGCAATCGTCGTCTCGATGACGGGTCGCAGTTCGGTGACACCGTTCGAGGAGCGGATGCGGCGCTCGTCGACGATGGGAGCTTCGACTCGCATGGAGTCGCGAGAGACTCGCTGATGGGGACGAAATGTGAACGTCGCCCACGGCGCACCCTCGCGCTCGAAGATCTGCAGAAGGGGAGCGTGGAGCGCCGATGTCGCTGCCCCCGTATCGATCTTCGCTTTCACCGGAACAGTGCACCCGAGCCCTGTCATCAACACCCATTCGCGCCAGCCGACGACCAGGGGGCTGCGTTTGGTGGTGCGGGCCCTCAAGGTAGTGATGGCTCTGCGAGTGATTCGAGGACATCAGAGGCATCGATGCTGCGATCGTCGAGCGGTAGCCGCGTCTCGCCGCCAAGCGTGAGTGCCGTGGCCACATCGATCGCGCTCAGCAGGTTTCGAAGCGTTCGAGGCGGCGGGAAATATTCGTCCTCGTCGGTCACCCGGACCTCTTCGACGCCACCGGTGGGGGACAGCCGTTCGATGACGGCCCGCACGAGATCTTCGGGGGCCGATGCGCCGGCCGTGACGCCAACGGTGCCAGAGAGCGTGTCGGGAAGTTCGTGCGCACTGTTGATGCGAAACACCTCGGGGCAGCCTGCTTCACGAGCGAGACCGGCAAGTGCGTTCGTATTCGACGAGTTGGCCGAGCCGATCACGACCATTGCGTCGCAGCGGGGCGCGATCACCATCAGTGCGGATTGTCGGTTGGTGGTGGCGAAACAGAGATCGCTTCGGCCTGGTTGCCAGAGGTCGGGAAAGCGTTCCTGGGTCGCTTCGAGCACCCCCGCCCACTCGCGATGCGACAGTGTGGTCTGTGCCAGCACAGCGATCGGTTGGTCGAGGTCGGGCAGGGACTCGACTTCCTCGCGGGATTCGACTCGATGGATGACGTCAGGGGCGACCGCCATGGTGCCCACCGCCTCCTCATGACCTTCATGGCCGATGTAGACGATCTGATAGCCCTTCTTGGCTCGGGTCTTCACCTCGTGATGGACCTTGGTGACAAGTGGACAGACGGCGTCGACCACATAGCCGCCCCGATCTCGAGCAGCTGCAACGACCTCGGGAGCCGATCCGTGGGCCGAGAGCATGATCGGTCGCCCTGGAGGGACCTCTGTGATGTCGTCGACGAAGACGACTCCGGCCTGCTCGAAGCGCTCGACCACGAGTTGATTGTGAACGATCTCGTGGTAGCAGTACACGGGCGCTTCGAACGCTCGCACCATCCAGGCCAGGGCCTTGATCGCCATCTCGACACCGGCACAGAAGCCGCGCGGTGCCGCAAGCAGGACCTTGTCGACTGCACCGACGGACGGTTGCGGATTCTCCGACACGTCGAAAGGTTACCGGGGGTCGGGGTCGTGGATACGGTGCCCCCGTGCCCAACCTGTCGCCCAACTCGCTCGGCTCCATCGCCATGGCATGCGCCGGTCTGGCGGTGACCGTCAACGACGCCCTGCTGCGTTCGATCACCGATGACGGTCCCGGCCCCTACCAGGTTCTGTGTATGCGGAGCATCGCAATCGCAGTGCTGTTCTGGGTCGTGGGCCGGGTGAGGGGTGAGTGCACCCGTCGCCCGCACCTGTCGGTGCCCCTGTTCGTGCGAACCGCTGCAGAGGTGGTCGGAGCGGCATGTTTCTACACCGCTCTCGTTCGCGTCGAGTTTGCGAACATCCAGGCAATCGTGCAGGTGACGCCACTGATGGTCACCCTCGGTGCGGCGCTGTACTTGCGCGAGCGTGTGACGACAGCGCACTACCTGACCGTGCTGGTGGGCTTCGTCGGCGTCGTGGTGCTGGTCAGGCCCGGTACCGATGCCTTCACCCCATGGGTTCTGTTCGCCATCGGAACCGCGGTGCTGGCCACGGTTCGGGAGTTCGCGACCCGTCGGATTCCCCTGTCCACCCCCCTCGTCTCCATCTCGTTCGTCACTGCGAGCGGGCTCGCAGTGTTGACGGCTGGGTTGTCGATCGCCGACGGGTGGGAACCGATGCCCGGATCGGGTTGGTTCCTGATGGCCGGCAGTGTCGTCGCACTCTCGCTCGGGTACCTGCTGTCGGTGTACGCCGTGCGGGTTGGCGATCTGAGTGTTTCGGCGCCGTTCCGGTATGCCCCGGTTGTCGGTGCGGTGGCCATCGGCTACTGGGTCTTCGGGGAAACTCCGGATCTCCCGACCTGGATCGGTGCTGCGATCATTGTTGCCGCCGGTTTGGTGGCCATCGAACACGAACGGCGAGCGGGGCTGCGACGTCGGCTCGTACCCGTCGGTCCCGCAGCGCGTGGTGGAGACGAAGCCGGAAGCCGTTAGGATTTTGAGTCGTTCTGTGCTCGCGTGAGCGAGTCTCTACAGGAGAGATCCGATGTCCAAGATCTGCCAAGTCACCGGGAAGAAACCCCACTTTGGCAAGCAGCTGTCGCACTCGCACCGGCGCACGAGCCGTCGGTGGGACCCGAATGTGCAGACCAAGCGCTACTACCTCGCGAGTGAGAAGCGCTGGATCAAGCTGAACGTCAGCACCAAGGGCATCAAGACCATCGACAAGCGCGGTATCGAGCGTGTCGTCGCCGACATGCGCGCCGCCGGCCAGAAGATCTGAGGTTCTGCTA
>Ga0181578_10000875_pt1 | contig 28938 bp, 41 predicted proteins | sample 071ome_21_FD_148659 | JGI IMG/M metagenome (GOLD analysis project Ga0181578, IMG submission 148659) | Coastal salt marsh microbial communities from the Groves Creek Marsh, Skidaway Island, Georgia - 071401CT metaG (spades assembly) | ecosystem: Environmental > Aquatic > Marine > Intertidal zone... | reverse complement strand
TGTTCTCGAATATTTTTCTTCACAATATTTACAATAAACTATTGAAAATTAAACTTACTAATATTTTTATTTACTCTAGAATTTATAAAGACTAAGTAAGCCGAGATGCCCGAGCGGCCAAAGGGAGCAGACTGTAAATCTGCCGGTTATGCCTTCGTAGGTTCGAATCCTACTCTCGGCACTATTGCCCTCTTAGCTCAGTTGGTAGAGCACTTCCATGGTAAGGAAGAGGTCTCCGGTTCAAGCCCGGAAGAGGGCTCAAAACTGGAATAGTTTTGGCGGCGTAGCTCAGTTGGTAAGAGCGCACGACTCATAATCGTGAGGTCGGCAGTTCAAGTCTGCCCGCCGCTACTAGTTAAAAAAGGAGAAAAAGATGGCTTCGGATAAGAGACCACCTTTAACGATGGTTTGCACAGAATGCAAAGCTCAAAACTATGTAACTACAAAGAACAAGACTAATGTTCCAGATAGAATGGAATTTAATAAATATTGTCCTAAATGTAGATCTCATAAGTTACATAGAGAAAAAAGATAGCATTTTCTACTTTTAATAATTATCCTTAAATCTGAATGAGTAATGTATCTAAATTGAATGATTACAGTAAAGAAATATCAAATTCTGAGTTAGTAAAAAAATCACAGCTTGGGGATAGATCGGCTTTTGAGCAACTTGTATTAAGACACCAAGAACTTGTATTTTCTTTAGCCTATAAATTAACTGGAAATAGAGAAATGGCTAATGATGTTGCACAAGAAGCTTTTATCAGGGCTTGGAAAGCAATAGAAAAGTTTAGAGGCGATTCTACATTTAGCACCTGGATTTACAGAATTACTGTTAATACTGCTTGGACATTACGAAAAAAAGCAAAAAAGCATAACACATTAAATATTGACGATACATATGAACCTATTGTTATAGATGAAAAAAAAGATCCAGAAATGGTAGCAATTAATTCAGATTTATCATCAGTACTTTCTAAGGCATTAAATAATTTACCTGTAGAACAGAGAATTATTGTTGAGTTAAAAAATATAGAAGGTCGGTCTCACAAAGAAATTGCAGATTATTTGGACATTAGTGTTACTGCTGCAAAGGTTCGTCTTCACAGAGCACATCAAAAACTGCGTCAAATACTAGAGGATGTTGAAAGATGAGAAGTTTGATAGAAAATCTTAAAACTAAGCTTGTATGTAGAAGAACTAGAACAAAAATGTTGTCTTCTTATTTAAGTAGTGATTATTTTGGGTTTAATGAAAATACTCATGCTTCTTCATGTATCAAGTGTCAGGTTTCAGGAAAAAGATACAAAGCTTTTAAAGATGAATTTGAAAAAGAAGTCAATCAAGAGGTAAAGGTACCCGAAGATTTTGCCTCAAAAGTTATGTCTTCTTTGGATAAAAAAGTAAAAACTACTACAAGTAAGAGCACAAAAATAATATTATTGACATTGCTCGGAATATTATCAATTGTATTTTTAATATTTGGGTACAAACGCTCGTCTAGCAAATTAGAGGAAGAGCTTTAACTAAGGGGTGTAGCTCTAATTGGCAGAGCGACGGTCTCCAAAACCGTAGGTTGTGAGTTCGAGTCTCACCGCCCCTGCAGAGGTAAATTATGAATGATATGAATAGAGAAATGAGAAGGATGAACGAGCGTGAAGAGCGCTTGGCAAAAAAAGCTGATAGAAATGTCGGAAGATATCAAACTGGTGAAAAACCTTCAAGATTTAAGAGAATTGCAAACTATCTTGGTGAAGTAAGAACTGAATTAAAAAGAGTCAATTGGCCGAGTAGTTCAACATTATATGCATTTACTGTTGTAACAATTGTTACTATTGGGTTTTTTACTTTTTTTATTTTTGGAATGGACTTTAGTTTTAAAAATACTTTGATTAACCTATTATCTTTCGGAGAATAAATGACAGAAAATTTAATAACCAAAGAAGATGCTTTAGAGAACAATTCTGAAAAAATTATCGAAGAAGAGGTTGAGGAAGTAGTTGCACCTTCACATCCTTACGATTTGCCTGGTGAATGGTTCGTTTTAAATGCGCAATCAGGTCATGAAAAAAAAGTAAAGACAAATATTTTAACAAGAATTAAGAACCTCCATTTAGATGACAGAGTCTACGACGTAGTAATACCTACAGATGAAGTTGTTGAAATTCGTAATGGTAAAAAAGTTAATTTAGAAAAGAAAACATTCCCAGGTTATGTACTTGTAAGGATGGACTTAGATGAGACCACCTGGTATGAAATAAGAAATACCCCATCAATTATTGGCTTTGTTGGATCTGGTAAAAGACCTATTCCATTGTCTAGAAGAGAAGTTGAAAGAATATTAGGTTCAAACGAAGAGGTAGAATTTAAGAAAGAATCTCCTAAATTTAAACCAGACTTTGAAGTCGGAGAAACTGTTAGAGTTACTACCGGACCATTTGCAGACTTTAATGGAATTATTGAAGAAATTAATTTAGATCAATCAAAAGTCACAGTTTTAGTTAATATATTTGGACGAGAAACTCCTGTAGAGCTCGGCTTTACAGATATAGTAAAGAATTAGGAAAAGGATTATGGCTAAACCAGTAAAAGCAATATTGAAGTTACAAATACCTGGAGGCGGTGCAACACCAGCTCCTCCTGTTGGTTCAGCTCTTGGACAATATGGGGTTAATATCATGGATTTTGTCCAAGCTTTCAATAATGATACCGCAAGCAGACAAGGTGAAACTGTACCAGTTGAGATAACTATTTATGAGGATAATTCATTTACTTTTGTGACAAAAACAGCTCCAGCTTCTTATTTAATTAAGAAAGCTATTGGGTTGGATTCAGGCTCAGCAGAACCACATAAAGTAAAAGTAGCATCAATTACTAGAGACCAGCTTAAGTCTATAGCTGAGGCAAAAATGGAAGACTTGAACGCAAACGACATCGATGCAGCCATAAATATTATTGCTGGTACGGCTCGTTCTATGGGGGTTACTGTAGACAAGTAACAATTAATTTTTGGGAGATAAATTCGTTAGTACCAAAGGAGAAAAATGAAAAAATATAGTAAAAAACACACACAGTCTCAATCAGCAATTCCTACAGGTGAGATATCTAAAGCAGAAGCAATAAAGCTTTGTAAAGAAATAGCTACAGCAAAATTTGATGAATCTATTGATGTTGCCTTTACATTGGGAATAGACCCAAAAAATGCAGAAGAAAATATTCGAACAACAGTATCTCTTCCAAACGGTACTGGTAAAGAAGTTAAAATAGCTGTTTTCGCTGGTGGAGAAGCTTTGTCTGAAGCAGAAAAAGCAGGAGCAGACATTGTAGGAGGAAAAGAGTTGGCGACAAAAGTTTCATCTGAACAAAAATTAGATGTAGACATCGTAATCTCTACCCCTGAAATGATGGCTGAGGTTGGCCAGTTAGGAAAGATATTAGGTCCTAAAGGGCTTATGCCTAATCCAAAAACCGGAACAGTTACTCCAAATGTGGCAAAAGCAGTTGAAGATTTCAAAAAAGGAAAAGTTGAAATGAAAAATGACAAAAATGGTAATGTTCATATTTCAATTGGAAAAGCATCTTTTGAAGAAGGTCAACTATTAGAAAACTTTAATGAAGTAATTGCTGAGGTAAATAAAGCAAAACCAGCTTCCTCAAAAGGTGAGTACATAAAAAATGTACATATTTCATCAACAATGAGTCCGTCTATTAAAGTTGACGTAAATATTTAAAATTTTATTGTATTTAATTTGAATATCAGTTTATATTTAAGTTTGACAATTTAAACCAAAGACCGTTAGTAAAAAAATAAACCTAACGCAGGTATTCTGACTGGTCCTTGGTATGCAAGGATTTTTTTATGGTAAGAAAAGATAAAGTACAAGCTGTTGCAGATCTTGAAAACTTGTTTGAGTCTGCGAATGCATTAGTGCTTGCTGAATATAGAGGCTTGTCTGTAACTCAGCAAACTCAATTAAGAAGAAAGCTCAGAAATGCAGGAGCTTCTTTCAATGTAGTAAAAATGACACTCGCCAAAAGAGCTGCAGAAAATGTTGGTCTTAAAGATTTAGACGAGTATTTTTCTGGTCCAACTGGAATAACAGTAATTGAGTCAGATCCTGTAGAAGCTGCAAAAGTTTTAAAAGAATTTTCAAAAGAAAATGAAGCATTTGTTGTTAAAGGTGGAATTCTTAATTCAGAACCTTTGACAGTAGATCAAATCAACGTACTTGCAAACATAGAACCACGAGATGTTCTACTAGCAAAAATTGCAGGTGGCTTTAATGCTCCATTAACAAAACTAGCTGCTGGAGCTAAAGCTGTACTTAATAAAGCAGGATATGCTTTTTCTGCTCTTGCAGAACAAAAAGAATCAAACGGTGAGGTTTCTGAAGTATCAAGTGATAAAAATGAAGATACTTCTGAAGAAGTTAAAAAAGAGGAGGAATAACTAATGGCTAAAATGACTACTGACGAGTTGCTAGGCGTCTTTGAGGAGATGACTGTACTCGAGTTAAAAGAATTTTTGGATGCATTTGAAGAGAAATTCGATGTTACTGCTGCAGCACCTGTAGCTGTTGCTGCTGCACCAGCTGCTGGAGGAGATGATGCAGGGGCAGGCGCAGAGAAGGATTCTTTTGATGTTGTACTTGCAGATGCAGGAGCACAAAAAATTCAAGTTATTAAAGAAGTAAGAGGTTTAACTAATCTTGGCTTAAAAGAAGCTAAAGAATTGGTCGACGGTGCACCATCAGACATATTAACTGGTGCTTCTAAAGAAGATGCTGACAAAGCAAAAGAAGCTTTAGAGGGTGCTGGCGCAACTGTAGAATTAAAATAATTTTATAATTATTTGTTTACTTAAATAGATAAGACTAATATACTCTACCTTTCGGGTAGCTGTTATTTAATTTTTTGAGGAGGCTCGTTGTCCGCTGTTCAGAATTCTAGACTTTCATTTGCAAAAATTCCTAAAGTTCTAGACATTCCCGATTTATTAATTATACAAAAAGATTCTTTCAAATGGTTTATGGAAGAAGGCTTAAATGATATTCTTACTGAAATTTCTCCAATTGAAGATTTTTCAGGACGTTTTTCTTTAGAATTTTTAAATCATTATTTTGAAGAACCACTCAAATCTCTTGAAGATTGCAAAATTACTGACTCCACATATTCACAGCCATTATATGTAACTGCGCAATTTCTAGATAGAGAGACTGGACAAATAAAACAACAAACAGTTTTCTTAGGTGATTTTCCAATCATGACAGATACAGGAACTTTCATAATCAACGGAACAGAAAGAGTTATAGTAAGTCAGCTAGTACGTTCACCAGGTGTATATTTTTCTCAGGAAATTGATAAAACTTCTGATAAAGAAGTATTTATTGGAAAAATGATACCAGGCAGAGGTGCATGGTTAGAGTTCGATACTGACAAAAGAGATACATTAGGTGTTCGAGTTGACAGGAAAAGAAGGCAGCATATAACCAGCTTCTTAATGGCACTTGATATCATTGAGTCTAAAGAAGAAGCGATTGAACTACTAGGGGACTATCCATCAGTTCACAATACAATTGAAAGAGATCCTGATACTTCTAGAGAAGCAGCATTAATAGATCTTTACAGAAAACTAAGACCAGGTGAGCCAGCAACCGTCGAGTCCGCTAGAAATCTTGTTAAGCAAATGTTTTACACTCCTAAACGATATGATTTAACAAAAGTTGGTAGATATAAAGTTGAGCAAAAACTTGGTCGTCAATATGGCGAAAAAGACGCTGAAAGTTATACAACTGAAGATGACGGAATGCTAAGAATTGAAGACATGATTGACTCTATCAAATATGTTATTGCATTACATGCAGGAGAAGAATCATTTGTAAATAATAAAGGAAAAGAAATTTCTGTAAAGCTTGATGACATCGATCATTTTGGAAATAGAAGAATAAGGACAGTTGGGGAATTAGTTCAAAATCAAGTAAGAGTTGGATTAAGCAGGTTAGAAAGAGTTGTCAGAGAAAGAATGACGACACAAGAACCTGAAGCTATAACACCACAATCCCTAATTAACATAAGACCAATCCAAGCATCTTTGAAAGAATTTTTTGGAACAAGCCAACTAAGCCAGTTTATGGATCAACCTAATCCTATTGCTGGTTTAACACATAGAAGAAGGTTGTCTGCTTTGGGACCAGGTGGTCTTTCAAGAGAAAGAGCTGGCTTCGAAGTTCGAGATGTTCACCCTTCTCATTACGGCAGAATGTGCCCAATTGAAACACCTGAAGGTCCAAATATTGGTCTAATTGGTACATTAGCAACATACGGAAGAGTCAATGCCTTTGGTTTTATTGAAACACCATATTGGAAAGTTGAAGATGGCGTAGTTAAAACAACCAAGGCAGTTTATCTTACAGCTGCACAAGAAGATGAGTTTACAATTGCACAAGCAAATGCGCCATTAAATGAAAATGGAACTTTTCAAAATAAAAGAGTCCTAGCACGTCAAAATGGTGGCGAAGTTTCTTTTGTTTCAGACAAAGAAATTGATTATATGGATGTAAGTCCTAAGCAAATCTGTTCAGTAACTACAGCATTGATTCCTTTCTTAGAGCATGACGATGCAAACAGAGCATTAATGGGATCTAACATGCAGAGACAGGCTGTGCCTCTAGTGAAAACTGAAGCTCCTTATGTTGGTACAGGTATGGAAGAAAATGTAGCAAGAGATTCAGGTGAAGCTTTAATCTCTAATGTTTCTGGAACCGTTGAAGAAGTATCAGGTGATGAAATTGTTGTTAAAGAAGAGGGAACCAATAAAAAACATAGATACGAAGTACTTAAGTTTAAAAGATCAAATCAGGCAACAAGCTGGAATCAAAAACCTCTTGTTAGGGTAGGAACAAAAGTTAAGCCAGGAGATGTCTTAGCAGATGGTCCTAGTACCCAAGGTGGAGAGCTTGCTTTAGGTAAAAACTTATTAGTTGGCTATATGCCATGGGACGGTTACAACTTTGAGGATTCGATTGTAATTTCAGAAAGATTAGTAAAAGAGGATGTATTAACATCTGTGCATATTGCCGAACATGAAATTGAGGCAAGAGATACAAAGCTTGGAGAAGAAGAAATAACACGAGATATTCCTAATGTTGCTGAAGAAGTTTTAATGGATCTTGATGAAATGGGAATTGTTAGAATTGGTGCAGAGGTTTCTCCTGGTGATTATTTGGTGGGTAAAGTTACACCAAAAGGTGAAACAGAACTAACTCCTGAAGAAAGATTATTAAGAGCTATTTTTGGTGAAAAAGCTCGAGAAGTTAGAGATACCTCTTTAAGAGTTCCTCATGGTGAAAGAGGAAAAGTTATTGATGTCCAAATTTTAAAGAGAGACGAAGGTGCTGATTTACCTCCAGGAGTCAATCAAAAAGTAAGAGTATACGTAGCAATTCAAAGAAAAATTCAAGTTGGCGACAAGCTTTCTGGTAGACATGGTAATAAGGGTGTAATTTCGAAAATTCTTCCAATAGAAGACATGCCGTACATGGAAGATGGTACTCCGTTAGATATTATGCTATCACCGTTAGGTGTTCCAAGCCGAATGAACCTAGGTCAAATCTTAGAAACTCATTTAGGTTGGGCAGCAAATCAAGGTTGGAGTGAGTATAAGGGCGATACCAAAGCTTCAAAAGGTGCAAAACCTAATACACTCGTGTCTACTCCAGTTTTTGACGGTGCTGATGAAGATGAAATTCATGAAATTCTAAGAAATGTAAATCCTAATCGTGATGGTCAACAAATGATTGATGAAGATGGAAAAACTAAGCTTTATGATGGCCGAACTGGTGAATCTTTTGATTCAAAAATAACCGTTGGATATGCATATATATTAAAACTTATCCACTTAGTTGATGAAAAAATTCACGCAAGATCTACCGGTCCTTACTCAATGATCACTCAACAGCCATTAGGTGGTAAAGCTCAATTTGGTGGTCAGAGATTTGGTGAAATGGAAGTGTGGGCACTTGAAGCTTACGGTGCAAGCTATGCTTTACAAGAATTGTTGACTATAAAGTCTGATGATACAGTCGGAAGAGTAAAGGTTTATGAATCTATTGTTAAAGGCGACAATATTCCTGAACCTGGTATTCCTGAATCATTCAAAGTACTTCTAAAAGAAATGCAAAGCTTGTGTCTTAATGTCGAAATTTTGTCTGCTGGTGAGGAAATCTCCATGAAAGACATTAGCGATGAATATGTTAAAACAGCTGAAACACTAGGTATTGATATGACTAGACCAGAACAAGATGAGGCAGAGGTTTAATAATGGAAAAAATATTTGATGAATTAAGTATAAGTCTTGCTACTTCAGACCAAATGAGAAGCTGGTCTTTTGGCGAAGTGAAAAAACCAGAAACAATTAACTACCGAACTTTAAAACCAGAAAAAGACGGACTATTTGATGAAAGAATTTTTGGTCCTACTAAAGACTGGGAATGCTCATGTGGTAGATATAAAAGAATTAGGTATCGAGGAATAGTTTGTGAAAGATGTGGAGTAGAAGTTACAAGACGTGAAGTTCGAAGAGAAAGAATGGGTCACATTGAATTAGCAGCTCCTGTAACTCATATTTGGTATTTCAAAGGTGTGCCAAGCAGGTTAGGTTATTTTCTTGATATGTCACCTAAAGAGCTTGAAAAAGTAATTTATTTTGCTGCTTACTTAGTAGTTTCAATTGATGATAAAAAAAGAACAAAAGATCTTGCTGAGCTTGAAGAAGCAGTTGTTGCTGAGGTAGAGATTGTAAATGAAGATTTTGAAGATTGGGAAAAGAAACGTATTAAGCAAATGGATACAGAGATTAAGGCCATGGAAAATGCCAAAATCCCGGAACCAGAAATTCAAATTAGAAAAAAAGAAGTTGAAAAAGAAATTAAACAAAAAAAAGCTAAGTCTGATGCTGAAATTAAAGTAATTGAAGAAGCTTTCTCCACACTTAAAACATTAAAACCAAAAACTTTAATTGAGAATGATGTTCTATGGCGTGAAATGATTGATAAATATGATGAATATTTTACTGGCGGCATGGGAGCAGAAGCTGTAAGAGAATTAGTCCAGTTAGTTGATCTCAAAGCTGAAATGGAAAAACTTGAAACTGACTTAGATTCAAAGTCCGCTCAAAGAAGACAAAGAGCCATACAAAGAATGAAAGTCATTAAGCCGTTTGCTGATGGAAAAAATCCACCTGAAGCAATGATTCTTGAAGTCATTCCAGTTATTCCACCTGAGCTAAGACCAATGGTTCAACTAGATGGTGGTAGGTTTGCAACTTCCGATCTAAACGATCTTTATAGAAGGTTAATCAACAGAAATAATAGGTTGAAAAAGCTAATTGAATTAGGTGCTCCTGAAATAATTATTAGTAATGAAAAAAGAATGCTTCAAGAATCAGTTGATGCATTATTCGATAACGGTAGAAGGGGAAGAGCAGTTGCAGGTGCAGGTGGTCGTGGCCTTAAATCTTTATCTGATATGCTCAAAGGAAAGCAAGGAAGATTTAGACAAAACCTTCTAGGTAAGAGAGTAGATTATTCTGCTAGATCAGTTATTGTTGTTGGTCCTCATCTCGAATTACAACAATGTGGTCTTCCTAAAATGATGGCACTAGAGCTGTTTAAACCTTTTGTAATGAAAAGGTTAGTAGAGCTTGGTTTGGCTCAAAACATAAAATCAGCAAAGCGAATGGTTGAAAGATCACGAGCTCAAGTTTGGGATGTATTAGCTGAAGTAATTGAAGAGCATCCAGTTTTATTAAACAGAGCTCCTACATTACACAGGTTAGGCATTCAAGCTTTTGAACCTATATTAGTAGAGGGTAAAGCAATTCAAGTGCATCCATTAGTTTGTGAAGCTTTTAATGCTGACTTTGATGGTGATCAAATGGCTGTTCACGTGCCACTTTCCGCAGAAGCACAAGCAGAAGCAAGGGTCTTAATGCTTTCAACAAACAATGTTTTATCACCTGCATCTGGTAATCCAATTGTTTCACCTAGCCAGGATATGGTTATTGGATTGTACTATTTAACAGAATGCTATGAATCATTAGAAAGTTCAAATCACAATTTTGTAGATTTTAACGAAGCACAAATTGCTTATGAAAACGGACATATTGGTCTACAAACTCCAATAAATGTTCGTGTTGGAGATCTTGCTGGTGATCCCGAAATGCATTCTGAATTAATTGGAAGATTTTCAGAGCTATTGACTAATGAGCCTGTAAATGGTGAGAAGTTGTTAACAACAACATTAGGAAGGCTACATTTTAATTCGATTTTGCCTTCAAACTTTCCATTCGTCCAATCTACAATCAGAAAGAATGAAATGAGGGATATTATTTCTGAAGTAATCGTAAGGTATAACAAAGCTGAATTAAGAATCTTTTTGGATGCAATGAAGAGCAAAGGTTTTACATTTGGTGCTAAAGCTGGATTAACAGTTTCAATGAATGATGTTAAGACTCCTCCTTCTAAAGCACAAATTCTTCAAAAGCATGAAGCTGAAGCTGAAAAAGTCATGAAGCAATTTAAAGATGATGTAATTACTGAGACGGAAAGAAAACAGAGAATTATTGAAATTTGGAACGAAGCTACTGAGGAAGTTCAAGATGCTATGAAGCTTGAGCTAGAAGCAGAAAAGTTCAATCCTGTTGATATGATGGTTAAATCTGGTGCTAGAGGCAACATGATGCAAGTTAGACAATTAGCTGGTATGAGAGGTCTTGTCGCAAATCCTAAAGGTGACATCATTGAAAGTCCTATAAAAAGTAACTTCAGAGAGGGAATGTCAGTTCTAGAGTATTTCATATCTACCCACGGTGCTAGAAAAGGTCTTGCTGATACAGCATTAAGAACTGCTGACTCAGGATATCTAACAAGAAGACTTGTTGATGTTGCTGCAGGTATTGTTATAAAAGATATTGGCGATGACAATATTGACTGGAGAGGTACCAACAAAAAAGTCATGGTTGGTGGCAAGGTAAGTAGGTATTTGTTCTCAACTTTATATGGACGTGTTCTCTCTGAAGACGTTAAAGTTGATAAAAAAGTTGTTGAGCTTGAAAATGGTAAAAAGTTGTCTAAAGGGACATATATTGATGCTGAAGTCTTGGATGCTATTAGAAAATCTGGTGTTGAAGATGTAAATGTACTTACACCATTCAACTCTCTTGATCCGGAATCAATGGATCCTTTATGTTATGGATTTAGTTTAGCAACCGGTAAACCAGTTGAAGTTGGTGAAGCTGTAGGTATCATATCCGCTCAATCAATTGGTGAGCCAGGAACCCAACTTACTATGAGAACATTCCATACTGGTGGAGTTGTCGGTTTGGATATTACATCCGGTTTACCAAGAATTGTAGAGCTATTTGAAGCTAGAACACCTAAAGGTAAATCAGTACTGTCTCCAATTAATGGAAAAATTAAGTCTATTGAAGCAACACCTGAGGGAAACAGACAGGTATTGATCGCAAATGAAAAAGAGGAAGTTGAATTATTGGTTCTTAGAAGACAGACTTTAATTTCAAATCAAGGTGACACAGTAAAAGCTGGACAAGCTTTAACAACTGGTCCAAAAGATCCTAAAGAAGTTTTACAAATTAATGGAGTAAGAACTTGTCAAGAGTATTTGGTTGACGAGGTCCAAAAGACCTATAGAGACCAAGGAGTTGAAGTTCATGACAAGCATGTTGAAATGATTGTTCGACAGATGATAAGAAGAGTTAGAATTGTAAAATCTAATGACTCTGATTATTTACCTAACGAGTTAGTTGATTCAACACAATTTAGAAAAGCCAATCAAGAATTGGTGAAGGATGGAAAGACACCAGCTGAAGGTAGACCTGAGCTTATGGGTATCACAAAAGCTAGCCTTGCAACAGACTCATGGTTATCAGCTGCTTCATTCCAGGAAACTACAAGAGTGCTCACAGAAGCAGCCATGAAGAGAAGCAATGATTCTCTAAGTGGATTAAAAGAGAATGTTATTATTGGAACATTAATTCCTGCAGGTACAGGGTCTAATGCTTACCAACAATTAGCACCATCTCTACCTGACGCTCCTGAGGTTTCTGATTTAGGATTCATGACAGAATCTTCTGAGGCTACTGAAGATGATTCTCTCCCAAATCCTGCTCAATGGCTAGCTATGTTAGGTGAAGAAAATAAAGAGGAGGATGAATAAAAAACTTATAAATAATAGGTTGTTGTAAGTTTAAATTCGTCATATACTTCATTTTCGGTAAGCCAAATTAGTAATTTTAGATTGGATTAAGTATGCCTACTACACAACAGTTGGTAAGAAAAGGTAGAAAGTCTAAAGTGTCTAAAGAAAAGACACCTGGACTTAAGGGTTCACCTCAAAGAAGAGGTGTATGTACACGCGTATATACTGTTACACCTAAAAAACCAAACTCTGCATTAAGAAAAGTTTGCAGAGTGAGATTATCAACTGGTACTGAAGTCACAGCTTATATTCCTGGTGAAGGTCATAATTTACAAGAGCACTCAATAGTACTTGTAAGAGGTGGAAGAGTTAAGGATTTACCTGGTGTTAGATATAAAGTTATTAGAGGTGCATTAGACACAGCTGGTGTGGCGGATAGAAAACAAGCTAGGTCAAGGTACGGAAGCAAAAAGGGTTAAAGAATGAGAAGAGGACCATCAGTAAAAAGAAAACCAGAACCCGATCCAATTTATAATAGTGTTCTCGTTTCTCAAATCATCAATCAAGTTTTATTAGACGGAAAAAAAGATATAGCAAGCAATATTGTTTATTCAGCTTTAAATTTAGTGGAAAAGCAAACAGGTTCCGATCCTCTCTCAACATTAAAAGATGCATTTGAAAATGTAAGACCACAAATTGAAACAAAATCTAGAAGAGTTGGTGGAACAAATTATCAAGTACCAATGGAAGTACCTCAAAGAAGAAGTACAACACTAGCAATTAGATGGATGGTTGATGCATCAAGAAAAAGAGGCGAGAAGACAATGTCTGAAAGGCTAGGTAGAGAGATTTTAGATGCAAGTAACAAAACAGGTGCATCAGTTAAGAAAAGAGAAGACGTCCATAAGATGGCAGAGTCAAATAGAGCATTTGCTCATTACAGGTGGTAGTTAAATGTCAAGAAAAGTTGATCTAAAGAATTTAAGAAACATTGGAATTATGGCTCACATTGATGCTGGTAAAACAACATTGACAGAGAGAGTTCTCTATTACACAGGAAAAACTTATAAGATTGGCGAGGTTCATGACGGTGCTGCTGTTATGGATTGGATGGAACAAGAGCAGGAAAGAGGAATCACAATCACATCAGCTGCTACAACCTGTGAATGGAATAAGCATACAATTAATATTATTGATACACCTGGCCACGTTGACTTCACTGTTGAGGTAGAAAGGTCATTAAGAGTTTTAGATGGTGCCGTTGCTGTGTTTGATGGTGTTGCAGGAGTAGAGCCACAATCAGAAACAGTCTGGAGACAAGCTGACAAATATAATGTTCCAAGAATTTGTTTTGTGAACAAACTTGACAGGACAGGAGCAGATTTTGACTACGACGTTCAATCAATTATTGAAAGACTAGAAGCAAAACCTGCAGTGCTCCATATACCAATTGGTGCAGAGGCTGATTTCGTCGGTGTTGTTGATTTAGTCACTATGAAAACCCATGTTTGGTCAAAAGATGACGGATCGGAATGGGAAGTGGGAGACATTCCTGAAGATTTGAAAGAAGAAGCTGAGCTAAAACGTTCTGAGCTTCTTGACGTTGTGGCAGAAGCTGATGATGATGTACTTGAAAAATATTTTTCTGACGAAGAACTAACTGAAGAAGACATAAAAAAAGCAATAAGAAAAGGCACATTAGAAGGTCTTTTTGTTCCAGTTTTAGCTGGAAGTGCTTTTAAAAACAAAGGTGTACAACTGTTACTTGATGCAGTTGTAGATTACCTTCCTTCTCCTTTGGATATTGAGTCTGTTAAAGGTTTTAAACCTGGCGATGAGGAGAATGAAATAACCAGAGATCATAGTGATGATGATCCATTTTCTGCGTTGGCTTTTAAAGTGGTAAGCGACCCTCACGTTGGAAAGCTCACATATTTTAGAGTATATTCAGGAACTTTAAACAAGGGTGACAAAGTTACCAATACAACAACTGGCAAGGAAGAACGATTAGGTCGAATTCTAAGAATGCACTCAAATTCTCGTGAAGATATAGATTTTATTTGCGCTGGTGATATTGTTGCTGGTGTAGGTCTTAAAAACGCAAAGACTGGAGACACACTTTCAGCTTCATCAGATTTAATCCAATTAGAGTCAATGACATTTCCAGAACCTGTTATTTCTGTAGCTATTGAACCTAAGTCAAAAGCAGATGAAGAAAAACTTTCTGAAGGTCTTCAAAAGCTGGCTGAAGAAGATCCTACTTTCAGAGTGCAATCTGATGAAGAAACAGGCCAAACAATCATCTCCGGTATGGGTGAATTACATCTTGATATTTTGGTAGATAGGTTAAAAAGAGAATTTAAAGTAGAAGCAAATATTGGTAAACCTCAAGTTGCTTACAGAGAAGCACTCAAAACTAAAACTGATGTCGAAGCAAAATACATTAGACAGAGTGGTGGTAGAGGTCAGTATGGTCATGTAATTATGGAATTTGAGCCAATTGAAGATGGGTACGAGTTTGTTGATTTGATTAAAAGCGGAAGAATTCCAAAAGAGTATATTCCTTCTGTAAACGCGGGTGTAGAAGCTGCAATGGAAACAGGTGTTCTTGCTGGCTATCCATTAGTTAATGTTAAAGCGACACTAAAAGATGGTACTTACCACGACGTTGATTCATCTGAAATGGCTTTCAAAATAGCTGGATCAATGGCCTTAAAAGATGGTGCTAAAAAAGCTGGAGTTAAACTTCTTGAACCAGTAATGAGTGTGGAGGTTGTCACACCTGAAGATTTCATGGGAGATGTTGTCGGAGATCTTTCCTCAAGAAGAGGGAAGATAGCTGAAATGGAGCAAAGAGGATCTGCAAAGGTCGTTAATGCAAAAGTACCGTTATCAGAGATGTTTGGATACGCAACTGACTTGCGTTCAAGAACACAGGGCCGTGCAACATTTACGATGCAGTTTGATAGTTATGAAGACGTACCAGACTCCATAACTAAAGAGATAACAGCAAGTATTCGTGGAGTAGAGGTTGAAGTTTAAATCTTAGGATTTAGATTTTACAAAAAAGGAGAACATAATGTCAAAAGAGAAATTTGACCGTAGTAAGCCTCATGTGAACATTGGTACAATGGGACACATTGACCATGGTAAAACCACATTGACGGCCGCTATTACAAAAGTCTTAGCAGAAGCTGGTGGTGGTGACGCTACTGCTTTTGAAGATATTGATAAAGCACCAGAAGAACGTGAAAGAGGAATCACAATTCAGATCGCTCACGTTGAGTATGAAACAGAGAACAGACACTATGCACACGTAGATATGCCTGGTCACGCTGACTATGTAAAAAATATGATTACAGGTGCAGCACAAGTTGACGGAGCAATCTTAGTAGTTTCTGCAGCTGATGGACCAATGCCTCAAACTAGAGAGCACGTTCTGTTAGCAAGGCAGGTTGGTGTACCTGCGATTGCAGTATTTCTAAACAAAGTAGACCAAGTTGATGACGAAGAGCTACTTGAATTAGTAGAAATGGAAGTGAGAGAGCTTCTTAATGAGTATGACTTCCCAGGTGATGATGTACCTGTAGTTAGAGGATCAGCTCTTGCAGCTCTTGAAGGTAAAGAAGATGGTGTCAATGCTGTTCTTGAGTTAATGAATCAAGTTGATTCATATATTGAAGAACCAACACGTGTTGTTGATAAACCATTCTTAATGCCTGTTGAAGACGTATTTTCTATCACTGGTAGAGGTACTGTTGTAACAGGTAGAATCGAACAAGGTATTGTTAATGTCAATGATGAAGTTGAAATTGTTGGTATTAGAGAAACTTCAAAATCAGTCTGTACTGGCGTTGAGATGTTCAGAAAACTTCTTGATGAAGGTAGAGCAGGTGATAATGTTGGTCTTTTATTACGTGGTGTTGATAAAGATGACGTCGAAAGAGGTCAAGTTATATCAAAACCTGGATCAATTACACCTCATACAAAATTTGAGGCTGAAGTATATGTCTTGACTAAAGAAGAAGGTGGTAGACATAATCCGTTCTTTAAAGGATATAGACCACAATTCTACTTTAGAACAACAGATGTAACTGGAGAAGTTGAGTTACCAGCAGGAACTGAAATGGTTATGCCTGGTGACAATGTCTCAATTACAGTGGAATTGATTTCACCAATTGCTATGGAAGAAGGCGTTAAATTCGCTATCCGTGAAGGTGGAAGGACTGTAGGAGCAGGACAAGTAACAAAAGTTATTGAGTAATAAAAATTAACCGGGAGTAGAATTTATACTCCCGGTTTTTTTGAGGAAAAAATGGCAAAACAGCAAATAAGAATAAAGTTAAAAGCTTACGACAACTATGTTGTTGATGAGTCTGCGCGTAAAATTGCTGAAACTGTTATTAAAACTCAAGCAAAAGTAAAAGGACCAGTTCCTTTGCCAACACAAATTCATAGATATTGTGTTATTCGGTCTCCTCATGTTGATAAAAAATCTCGAGAGCACTTTGAAATGAGAATTCACAAGCGTTTAATTGATATTGTTGAACCTACTCCAAAAACTGTTGACTCATTGATGAGGTTAGATCTGCCAGCAGGAGTAGAAGTGGAAATTAAATTATGAACACTTTAATTGCTAAAAAAGTGGGGATGACTCAAATTTTTGATGAAAATGCAAAAGCCATGGGTGTAACAGTATTAGATGTATCTGACTGCAGAGTCGTACAAGTAAAGAATGAAAAAGTCGATGGCTACAATGCAGTACAACTTACTATTGGCACAACTAAGAAGCCTAACAATCCTTTAAAGAATCATTTTAAAAAACACAATACTGAACCAGGGGAAATTATATTTGAAGTTGAAGTTCATGAAGATACTGAACTAAAACCTGGAGAAAAAATTAATGTAAATGACATTTTTGAAGTGGGTCAAAAAGTTGACATATCTGGAATTTCTAAAGGTAAAGGTTTCGCTGGTGTAATGAAAAGGCATAATTTTGCAGGTCAAAAAGCTAGCCATGGTGTACATAAAGTACATAGAGCTGGTGGTTCTATTGGTAATGCTTCATTTCCAGGACATGTATTCAAAGGACAAAAAATGGCTGGAAGAATGGGAAATCAAAAAACAACTATCCAATCAGTCACAATTGTTGGTCTAAACGAAGAAAAAAATTATATTTTGGTTAATGGTTCAGTGCCTGGCAATAAAGGCAATGTTGTTAAAGTTCAAAAAGCTGTGAAGGTGAAACAATGACTGTATCTCTTGGCACTATAAAAATTAATGAAAATAAAGTATCTAAAAAAGAATACGATTTTCCTTCATTTGATGAAATAAATATAGGACTTCTTCATCAAGTTGTTAAAGGTAGTAGAACAAATTTTAGAAATAATACTGCATCTGTTAAAACAAGAGCACAAGTATCTGGTACAGGTGCAAAGCCATTTGCTCAAAAGGGTACAGGTAGAGCAAGACAAGGTTCTTTAAGATCTCCTCAGTTTATTGGTGGTGGTATTGCACATGGTCCAGGAGGAAGAGTATATAAAGATAGAACTCCAAAAAAAATGAAGAAAAAAGCTTTAAATATGGCAATTTCTCAAAGAGTGTCTGAAGAATCTGTATTTGTTATTGATGGTACAAATATGGAGACACCTTCTACCAAAGAAGCTTTGAATTCTTTAAATCAATTAGGTATTAGTAATACCTTTACTTTTGTCTACTCAGATGGTGATGAAAATTTAATTAAATCATTAAGAAATATTGAAAAAGCAAGAATTGTATCTGCTAATAAGTTGGCAGCTATCGATGTTATCTCAACAGACTTTACTATTTTTTCAATTGCATCTGCAGAACAATTTGCTGGAGATAAAGAATGAAATTTTTAGAAGACGTTTTATTAGCTCCAGTAATTTCTGAAAAATCATACGATAGGATTTCAGAATCAAACTCTTATACATTTTTTGTACATCCAAAAACTAATAAATTAGAGATTAAAAAAGCTGTCGAGCAAATGTTTGATGTATCTGTATTAAGAGTTAACACAATGTATAGAAAAGGTAAAAAGAAAAGATTTGGATACGTCTATGGCCAACAAAGTGATAAAAAGATTGCAATTGTGACTCTTCCTGAGGGTCAGACTATTGAGGCATTTGGGGTTTAGTATGGGTTCAAAAAAAATTAGACCAGTAACACCAGGAATGAGAGGCCAAGTAGCAACTGATTTTAAAGATATAACTAAAAAGACACCTGAAAAATCATTGTTACAATCAAAAAAATCTTCAGGTGGAAGAAACAATAAAGGAAGAATAACTTCCCGCCATAGAGGTGGAGGGCACAAGCAAAAATATAGAATCATAGATTTCAAAAGAGTTAAGGATGGGATTCCAGCTAGAGTAGCAGGCATCGAATACGATCCAAACAGAAATGCACGCATTGCTTTACTTCACTATGTTGATGGAGAAAAAGCTTACATTATTGCCCCTGATGGATTGGGAGTTGATGCAATGGTAGAGTCTGGAACAAAAGCAGATATCAAAGATGGAAATTGTTTACCATTAAGAAATATTCCTGCAGGTACATTTGTTCATGCTGTGGAATTAAGGCCTGGTGGTGGAGCCAAAATGGCTAGGTCAGCTGGTTCATCTGTTCAGCTTATGAGCAAAGAAGGAGATGCAGCTTTGTTGAGGTTGCCATCAGGTGAAATGAGAACTGTTCCGATGGATTGTAGAGCAACAATAGGCAGTGTAGGAAATGCCGAAGCAGAATTAACAAAGCTTGGTAAAGCTGGAAGAAAACGTTGGAAAGGTGTACGACCACAAACTAGAGGTGTGGCTATGAACCCAGTAGACCATCCACTTGGTGGTGGTGAAGGTAAATCTTCTGGTGGTAGAGTGCCTGTAAGTCCTTGGGGACAACCAGAAAAGAAAACTCGAAAGAAAAAGAAGTATAGCAATAAAGCGATTGTTAGAGGAAGATCTCAAAAAGGTAGAAATTAGTATGGCTAGAAGTTTAAGAAAAGGACCATTTGTAGACGAGCACTTACTCAAAAAAGTTGAAGAAGCACAGAATACAGGAAATAAAGGTGTCATCAAGACTTGGAGTAGGAGATCTACAATTGTCCCTGAGATGGTTGGTTTAACAATTGCAGTACACAATGGTAGACAGCATTTACCGGTTTTTGTCACTGAGGCAATGGTGGGGCACAAATTAGGAGAGTTTTCTCCAACAAGAACATTTAAAGGACATCCAGGACAGAACTAATGGAAAACACAACTGTAAAAGCTCAAGGAAAATACATTAGGCAATCTCCATATAAGATGAGGCTTGTTTTGAATTTGATTAGAGGACTTCAGGTACAAGATGCTCTCAATGTTTTAACTTTTACCAAGAGAAAAGCCTCTGTTGAAATTAAGCAAGTTTTAGAAAGCGCTATCGCAAATGCAGAAGCTAACTATAATTTAAATGCTTCAGAACTCTTTGTCTCTAAAGCAATTGCAGATGAGGGTCCAACCTTAAAAAGGTTTAGACCAAGAGCAAGAGGAAGAGCTGGAAGAATTAACAAAAGAACTTCACATTTGTTAATTGAATTAGAAAGAATTGAAGAATAATGGGTCAGAAAACACATCCATACGCATTTAGAATCGGAATCGTCAATGACTGGAAGTCTCGCTGGTTTAATGGAAAAGATTACAAAGATTTAGTTAACCAAGATTATCAAATAAGAAATTTTCTTGGAAAACAACTTCCAAAAGCAGCAGTTTCAAGAATTGATATTGAGAGAAGAGATAAAGGTGGAACTTTAACTGTAGATATACATACAGCCCGCCCAGGTGTTGTTATTGGTAGAAAAGGTGTTGAGGCTGATAGGCTCAGACAAGGAATTGAAAAACTCTCTAAACAACCAGTAAAGCTAAATATTATCGAGATACGAGAAGCTGAACTTGATGCACAACTTCTTGCAAGAGGAATTGCTGATCAATTAGAGAACAGAGTTGCTTTTAGAAGAGCTATGAAAAGAGCAGTAACAGCTGCACTTAAAGCAGGTGCAGAAGGAGTTCGAGTCGAATGTTCTGGAAGATTGGGTGGAGCAGAAATGGGTCGAAGAGAATGGTATAGAGAAGGTAGAGTTCCTCTTCATACTTTAAGAGCAGATATTGATTTTGGTAGAGCAACTGCACATACAACTGTTGGTGCTATTGGTGTGAAAGTTTGGGTTTATAAGGGTGATGTTGTTGGTTCAAATAAGTTGAGACAGGATAAAATTTCTGCAGAAGCTAATTTAGCTAGCGGAGGCCCGGCAGCAGGAAGAGTTAAATCTGTTAAATCTCGAGCAGAAGCTGCTGTTGGCGAAAAGAAAGAACCTAAAATTCTTGAAGCTGGTGGAGGCAAAAAATCTAGTGAAGAGTCATCCACTCCAGGGATAGTCGAAGCTGGTGGAGGCAAAAAAATTACTAAAGAAGTTGCTCAAGCCGAGTTCGAAGAAGAAAAATCAATTTTGGAAGAAGAATAAATATGTTGATGCCTAAAAAAACAAAATTTAGAAAAGCCTTTCGTGGTAGAAGAAAAGGTAATTCAAAAGGTGGTAACTCTGTTAATTTTGGTGATTTTGGTATTCAAGCTGTTGAAACTTCATATGTAACTGCTCGACAAATCGAAGCTGCAAGAATAACAATCACTAGAACTATGAAACGTGGTGGTAAAGTTTGGATTAACATTTTCCCACATAAGCCTATAACAAAAAAGCCAGCAGAAGTAAGAATGGGATCTGGTAAAGGTAATGTTGAATATTATGTTGCAGTTGTAAAACCAGGAAGAATACTTTTTGAAATATCTGGAGTTTCAGAAGATATTGCGAGAGAAGCAATGAGAAAAGCAGGTCATAAACTGCCTATGAAAACAAAATTTGTTGCGAGGGATAGCATATGAGTGTAAAAGATTTAAGAGAGCTATCAGTTCAAGAATTAGAAAATAAAATCATTGATTTGAAGAAAGAGTTAATGGATTCAAGGTTTTCTTTAGCTACAAGTCAACTTGAGGACACATCTGTATTTAGAAAAATTAAAAAAGAAATCGCACAAGCCAATACAGTTTTAACAGAAAAAAATAATACTTTAAAGAATGAGGAATCGTAATGAGTGAAGAAAATAGAACATCCAGAAAAGTTAGAACTGGAATTGTAGTTTCGGATGCAAGAGAAAAAACTGTCACAGTTGCAATAGAGCTTCAGTTTCCTCATCCAAAGTATAAAAAAATTGTTAAGAAAACTAGAAAGCTTCATGCACATGATGAGTCATTTGAAGCAAAGGTTGGAGACACTGTCAAAATTATGGAAACTAAGCCACAATCAAAAACTAAAAGGTGGAGAGTTACAGAAGTAGTGGAGCGTGCAAGATGATTCAAAAAGAATCAAGACTTAAAGTTGCTGATAACTCTGGTGCAAAAGAAGTTTTGTGTATAAAAGTAAAAGGAAGTTCTCGAATTAGATATGCAGGCTTAGGTGACACATTTGTTGCAACAGTAAAAGATGCTATTCCTGGCGGCCAAATTAAGAAAGGTGATATAGTTCAAGCTGTAGTAGTGAGAACAAAAAAAGAGACAAGAAGAAAAGATGGCACATACATAAGATTTGATGAAAACGCATGTGTAATAATTAACGAACAAGATCAGCCACGAGGAACTAGAATTTTTGGTCCTGTAGGCAGAGAATTAAGAGAAAAAAAATTCATGAGAATTGTTTCTTTAGCTCCAGAGGTATTGTAATGAAGATTCAAAAAGGTGATATGGTCAAAGTCATTTCAGGGAAAGATGCTGGTAAAGAAGGAAAAGTCTTACAAGCATTTCCTAAGAAAAATACAGTTCTTGTTGAAGGTGTAAATGTTTCTAAAAAACATCAAAAACCACAAGGTCAAACAATGCAAGGTGGTGTAATTGACAAGAGCATGCCAATAAATGTATCAAATGTTGCTCTTGTTGTGAAGAAAAAAGCAGGAAGGGTTGCTTATAAATTTGATAAAAATGGTAAAAAGTTTCGAGTTCTAGCTCAAACAGGAGATGAAGTATGATTCCTAGGTTAAAAGAAAAATTTAATTCAGAACTCAAAACTAAAGTCATGAGTGATCTTAAATTACAAAATGTAAGCCAAATTCCAACATTAGAAAAAATTGTTATCAATATTGGAGATGGTAAAGCAGCTACAGACGGTAGAGCATTGGAGTCAATGACAGATGAGCTAACGGCAATTGCTGGTCAAAAGCCTGTTATCAGAAGAGCTAAAAAGTCAATTGCTGGTTTTAAAATTCGTGAAGGAATGCCAATAGGTGTTTCTGTTACCTTACGAGGGGATAGAATGTGGGAATTTTACGACAGGTTTGTTCAAGTGGTAGTTCCTAGAATTCGTGACTTTAGAGGGTTTAAGAAGAAGTCATTTGATGGAAACGGAAACTATACTCTTGGACTAACCGAGCAATTAGTTTTTCCAGAAGTTGAGTACGACAAAGTTAGAGATATTAGAGGAATGAATATTACAATTTGTACTTCTGCTACCGATAACAACCAAGGATATGTATTATTACAATCGCTAGGATTTCCGTTTAGGGAGAATTAATATGGCAAAAACAAGCAAAATAGTTAAAAATAATAAAAGAAAAAAAACAATAGAAGTGTATTCCGAAAAAAGGCAGGATCTCCTCAAAATAGTTAAAGATCCTAATACTTCATATGAGGAAAAAAGAGAAGCACAAAAAAAGATTGCACGTATGCCTAGAGACGCTTCTGCAACAAGACATAGAAACAGATGTGAAGTTACCGGAAGACCTAGAGGTACTCTCAGGAAATTCGGTATGTCTAGAAATACTTTCAGAGACTTAGCCTTAAAAGGAGAGCTTCCTGGTATTAAGAAAGCTTCTTGGTAAATATGAATTCTGATCCAATTTCCGATTTCTTAACTCGTTTGAGAAATGCCTCAATGGTAAACAAACCTACTGTTGAAGTTCCTCATTCTAAATTCAAACTAGAACTTTCAAAGCTTTTAAAGTCAGAAGGCTATATTTTAGATGTCAAAGTTGAGGGTGAAAATTCAACCAAAAAAATTGTTATAGATTTGAAATATGATGAAAATGGGTCACCAGTTATGGCAGGTTTGAATAGATTGAGCAAGCCTGGAAGAAGACTTTATGTTGGTTCAGATTCCTTACCCCGAAATAATGGTGGGTTAGGAACTGTTGTAGTTTCAACATCTAGAGGTCTTCTACCTGATTCTGAAGCTAGAAAAAGAAAACTTGGTGGAGAGCTAATTTGCGAGGTCTGGTCATGAGTAGAATTGGTAACAAACCAGTTGAAATCAATGATAAGGTGGAGATTTCTTTAGGAGATAGTTCAATAACTGTAAAAGGTCCTAAAGGTGAATTGACAACAGAAATTGTTGATGAACGAATTAAGTTTGAATTATCAGAAGGGGAGCTAGTTTTTTCAAGAACCAGTGAGAATCCTGAAGTCAGAAGTCTTCACGGACTTTACCGTTCTTTAGTTGCAAATAATATTCAAGGTGTTCTTGAGGGTTATCAAAAAACATTACTTCTTCAAGGTGTAGGACATAGGGCAACATTAAAGGGAAATGATATTGAGATTTTATGTGGGTTCTCACATCCAGTAATTTTTCCTGCTGTTGATGGAGTTAAGTTTGAAGTTCCAGATCAAAACACAATACATGTTTCAGGTATAGACAAAGCTTTAGTTGGACAAGTTGCTGCAAACATCAGAGCAATTAAGCCGCCCGAACCTTACAAGGGTAAAGGTATTCGATATCAAGATGAATACGTAAGAAGAAAAGCAGGTAAAGCTGCCATATCTGCGGGAGCGTAAAGTGAAAGTTAAAGACAAAAGACAACATAGAAAAATTAGAATTAGAAAAAAAGTTTCTGGAACATCTACAACACCTCGAATTGCAGTTTTCAAAAGCAACTCTAATATTTATGCGCAAGCAATCGATGATTTAAATCAAGTAACCATTGCTTCTGCAAGCACACTATCAAAAGAAATAAAAGCAAAAAGACTTTCTGTAGATGTAGCTAAAGAAGTAGGAGAGCTTATTGGGGATAAGCTTAACAAGCTAGATATAAAGTCTTGTGTCTTTGATAGAGGAGGATATATTTATCATGGAAGAGTCAAATCTCTAGCTGATGGAATAAGGGAAAAAGGAATACAATTTTAATGTCAGAATTAGAACTTCAAGAAAGTGTTATTCATATAAATCGAGTTGCAAAAGTCGTTAAAGGTGGACGTAATTTTGCGTTTACAGCATTAGTTGCTGTTGGTGATGGAAAAGGTAAAGCTGGAATTGGTTATGGAAAAGGATCTGAAGTTCCATTAGCTATTCAAAAAGCAATTGAAGATGCAAAGAAAAATATCAATGAAATTCCTATGGCAGGCTCAACAATTGTGCACACAATAATTGGAAAGCATGGTTCATCTGAAGTTTTACTTAAACCTGCAGCTCCAGGTACAGGAGTTATTGCAGGTGGGGCAGCACGTCAAGTTTTAGAAGTTGCTGGTGTGAAAGACATTCTTGCTAAGTCACTTGGGTCACCAACACATTTAAATGTTGCTAAAGCGACAATTAACGGACTATTAAATCAAAGAACTCCAGACAGTGTTGCAAAATTAAGAGGTAAAAAATCTTCAGAAGTCGCACCTCCAGGTTTAGTAGAAGCTTACGAAAAAACAAAAGCTGAGAGAAAAGTAAGGGCTTCTGATGAAAGTTAAAATTACTTTAAAAAGAAGTTTGATAGGCCAAAAAACTAATGTTAGAGAAACTGTAAAAAGTTTAGGATTGAAGAAAATTAACTCAACATCTGAAAAAGAATTAAATCCAATGATTGAGGGTATGATAAATACAATACAGCATTTAGTTGAAATCGAAGAGGTTAAATAATGAAAAAACTTAAATTTCATCATTTAAAACCAACACCTGGTTCTACAAAACAAAAGTTAAGAAAAGGACGTGGTGAAGCTGGCAAAAGAGGAAAGACAGCAGGTAGAGGCACCAAAGGAACTGGTGCTAGGAAAACCGTTCCGGCTTACTTTGAGGGAGGCCAAATTCCTTTATACAGGAGAATCCCTAAATTAAGAGGATTAAATAATGGACCTAAGATGGCTTATGTTGTTGTTAATTTAAATGAATTAGAAGAAAGAGGCGTTGAAGGCGAAGTAACTCCTGATACTTTAAGAGAATTAGGATTAACAAGAAAAAAAGGCCTTGTTAAAGTTCTAGGCGATGGTGATTTGTCTAAGAAGATAGATTTAAAAATTCATGCTATAAGTGAGTCTGCCAGAACAAAAATTGAATCAGCTGGTGGATCTGTAGAGCTAATTAACGAATAATATGCAGTTATCTATTTTTAGATATATTTTCAAAATTCCAGACTTAAGAAAAAGGATATTATTTACTCTTTTTATGTTTGCAGTTTATCGACTTGGTGCCGCAGTTCCTGTCCCAGGTGTGGATTTGTTAGCTGTACAAAGACTTACTGAATCTGGATCACAAGCTGGAATTTATGGATTGTTAAACTTATTTTCTGGTGGTGCACTTGAAACATTTTCTGTATTCGCTCTTGGAATTATGCCGTACATCACAGCTAGCATTATTCTTCAATTATTGACTGTAGTCATACCAAGGCTCCAAAAACTACAAGAAGAAGGAGAGTCAGGTAGAAAAGTTATTACTCAGTGGACAAGGTATATAACAATTGTATTAGCGTTACTACAATCAACAGCTTTCACTTATTTATTTTCTAGAGGAAGCCTAACTGGTGGTATCTCATTAATTCCCAACTATACACCTTCAAGGGTTGGTTTAATAGTTCTTACAATGACTGCAGGTACAGCATTCATTATGTGGATTGCTGAACTTATTTCTCAAAGAGGAGTAGGAAATGGAATGTCTCTAATTATTTTTGCAAGTATCGTAAGCCAGCTACCGGCACAATTTGGAAGCGCATATCAAGTTACTGCTGGACAAGGTAGAATAGGACAATTTACCTTCCTTATGGTTATGTTTGTTTTAATGATCATAGGAATCATTTATGTTGAACAGGGTCAGAGAAGAATACCTATTCAATTTGCTAAAAGAGTTAGAGGTAGAAAAGTCATGGGTGGTCAAAGCACATATATTCCTCTTAAGGTAAATAGTGCTGGTGTTATACCTGTTATTTTTGCAACAAGTATTTTGTTCTTTCCCGCTTTAGTAGCTACATCTTTACCACAGGACAATAACATTACTGCAGCAATTAGAAATTGGATTGATATCAACCTTGCTAATTCCCAAGGTACTACTTGGTTCTATATTTTCTTTTTAGGAATGTTAATAATTTTCTTCACATATTTTTATACAACTATTCAATTCGATCCAGTCAGGCAATCTGACATGATTAGACGCCAAGGAGGGTTTATTCCTGGAGTAAGACCTGGAATTTCTACAACAAATTATTTATCACATATTGTGAATCGAATAACTCTTCCTGGTTCAATCTTTCTAGCTTCAGTTGCAGTATTGCCCTCAATTGCATCAGCAATCTGGGATATACCTTTAGGTTTTAGTGGAATCTCTATTCTGATTACAGTTGGTGTAGCTCTTGAAACTATGAAGCAGATTGAAAGCCAGCTTAGTATGAGAAACTACGAAGGATTTATTGATTGAGTAATCTATTTGTTTTTCTGGGCCCACCAGGTGCCGGAAAAGGAACTCAAGCTCAAAAAATAGCATCAACTTTTGATTTAGCACATATATCAACAGGGGACATGCTCAGAGCACATGTAAGCAACGGTACTCAACTAGGAATTCAAGCTAAATCTTTGCTTGATGAAGGAAAGCTTGTACCAGATGACTTAGTAATAAAAATGTTGATTGAGAGATTAAATGAAGAAGATTGTAAAAATGGTGCAATCCTAGATGGCTTTCCAAGAACTTTACCTCAAGCAAAAAGTTTAGAAGAAATATCAAATGAGTTTCAAGTTAAGAAAGTATTAGTATTTGATGTAAATGAAGAAGAGTTAGTCCAGAGAATAATTTTAAGAGGTGAAACAAGTGGTCGATCTGACGACACCGCTGAATCAATCAAAGTTAGACTAGAAGTTTACAAAGAAGACACAGAGCCTTTAATTGATTTTTATAAAGAATTTAACGAGGTAGTAACAATCAATGCATTGGGAGATATTGAAGAGATTTACAAAACTATTGAGGCTAATTTTTCCTAAGTATGCTTACATATAAAACTACTGAAGACTTTCAAAAAATGAAAAAAGCTGGAGAAGTCGTTTCTAAAATCCATTATGAGATTTTTGACAAAACTAAAGAAGGAATGACATTGAAAAATCTTGATGGCATTGCTAAAGAAGTAGTCGAAAAGTCTAATGTAGAATCAAGTTTTCTTGGATATGCACCTCCTGGAATGGCTCCATATCCTGCATATATCTGTGCCTCTCCCAATGATGCAATTGTACATGGAATACCCGATGATACTGTGATAAATGAAGGTGATTTAATATCTATTGATGTAGGGGTATCGTTTCAGGGATATCATGCTGATGCAGCATTTACATTTGGTGTTGGAGAAATTACAGATGAAAATAGAAAGTTATTAGACGTTACAAAACATGCTTTAAATCAAGCTATTGATTTAGTTGAGGATGGTCAAAAGCTAGGAACAATTGGAAATAAGATAGACAAAATAGCCACAAAAAACAATTTTGGTAATGTAAGAGATTATGTTGGACATGGAATTGGTCTTGAAATGCATGAAGAACCACAAGTTCCACATTATGGTAAAAAAAGAACTGGTTTTGAATTAAAAACCGGTATGGCGATTTGCATTGAACCTATGTTTAATCTTGGAACTTTTGAAACATTTGTTGATTCAGATGGATGGACGGTCAGAACTCTAGATGGAAAAAATTCAGCTCATTTTGAGCATACTATTGGTTTAACTGAGGAAGGAACAGAGGTTTTTACTAAAAACTTATTTTAATTTTATGTTTGTAATAGTTTCAAATCGCACTAATCTGGTTTATCGGTCACATATTCAAGGCTTATTTTGGTAGAAAAAGATAAAAACATAATTAAAGTCCAAGGGACTGTTATGGAAACTTTACCAAATGCATCCTTTAAGGTGCAACTTGAAAGTGGTGCTGAGATTTTAGCTCACGTATCTGGAAAGATGCGTATGAGGTATATAAGAATCTTACCTGGTGACGTTGTGGAGATGGAAGTTTCTCCATACGATCCAACAAGGGGTAGGATTATATGGAGACATAAATGAAAGTTAAATCAAGTGTTAAAAAAAGAGGGCCTAACGATCAAATCGTCAGGAGAAAAGGTAAATTGTATGTTATCAATAAGAAAAACCCTCGTCATAAACAGAGGCAAGGTTAAATAATGGCTCGTATATCAGGTATTGACATCCCAAGGGAAAAAAGAGTTTTAGCATCTTTACAATATATCCATGGGGTAGGAGCTAAAAGAGCTCAAGATATTTGCACTGACCTTAACATAGATCCAAGTACAAGAGTAAATAATTTAACAAATGATGAAGTTGCTCAGATTAGAAAATATATCGAAGCAAATTACAGAGTTGAAGGTGATCTTAGAAGAGACGTTTCACAAAATATTAGAAGAAAAACAGAAATTGGTACATATCAAGGTTTAAGGCATAGAATGGGTCTTCCCGTAAGAGG
>Ga0181578_10000862_pt1 | contig 29155 bp, 32 predicted proteins | sample 071ome_21_FD_148659 | JGI IMG/M metagenome (GOLD analysis project Ga0181578, IMG submission 148659) | Coastal salt marsh microbial communities from the Groves Creek Marsh, Skidaway Island, Georgia - 071401CT metaG (spades assembly) | ecosystem: Environmental > Aquatic > Marine > Intertidal zone... | reverse complement strand
CCGATCCTGACATCGAGCAAATGGGCACCGACTTCCGCCGTGCGCTGCGCAAGCTGCTGCCGGTCTTCATGCCCGACATCCTGTTCCGCCTCGCGCCGGATGGTTCCCCGCTATTCAAGGAATTCGCCGCCACGATCAAGCCGACCGAGTTCTTCCCTGGTAAGGTCTTCGGCGACGGGGACATGGACCCCATCGACTACTGCGTGGCGCTGGCCGAAGGCGCGATCGACGGACCACTAAACCTCGACATCGCGACCATCCAGCAGCAGGAACTGTCCAAGACCTTCCGCTTTCACATCAGCCAGTACCTGATGCGCCGTGCTGAGGACTGGAAGGCGGCGGGCTTCCATGAGGCGCTCGACAACTGGGAAAAACTTAACGCGCGTTCCAAGTTCTGGGGCGACGATCAGCGCGCCGCCTTCAAAAATTGGGAGGAGACCACCGACCCGCGTAATCCGCTCGACGGCCGGCAGGGTGTCAACGAGCGCATCATGCTGCGCGAGATGCTGCGGCGGATCGACATGATGGTGTTGATTGAGAACAAGCTGGATGCCTTCGTGCGCCTGCACACGCCGTGGCCGCCGGGCATCATCGGCACGCCGGAGCAGTACGGTCTGCCGTCCAACCTGCGCCCGGAAAGCCTTTACGGGCCCAACGCGGGACTGACGGAAATGCTGGTGCCTGCGGGCTATGTTAACGTGGCCTATGATCCGGTGTTCAAGCTGAGCGAGGACGGGATGAAATATGTCTGGTCGCCATCTAACACGCCGACGGCGCTCGACGCGCCGGGCCTACCATTCTCGCTGGTGTTCCGTTCAGAGCCGGGAACAGAGGATTCGCTGCTGCGCATCGCGTCCACCTATGAAGCTGCTGCGCAGCGCCGCATCTCGCCGCCGGACTTCGGACCGCTGGACTGACGGTGCATTAGGATGATTTGTCGGGTGGTTGAACTGGGGACGGGGAAACGGGCATGACCGGGACGCGACAGATACATCTGGCGGCGTTCATGCGCCCGATCAGCATCCACACCGGTGCGTGGCGTTATCCGGGTGGGACGCCCGACGCCAACTTCAACTTCCCGGCGATCGTGAAGTATGCGCAGAAGCTTGAGGCGGCGAAGTTCGACGCCTTCTTCATGGCTGACCATCTGGCGCTGTTGAATATGCCGATGGACGCGCTCAAGCGCAGCGCGACAGCTTCGTCCTTCGAGCCCTTCACCCTTTTGTCGGCCCTATCGATGGCGACGGAGAATCTCGGCCTGATCGCAACCGGTTCCACGTCCTTCGACGAGCCGTTTCACCTGGCTCGGCGCTTCGCATCGCTGGACCATATTTCCGGTGGGCGCGCGGGCTGGAACATCGTGACTACGTCAAACCCTGACGCGGCGAAGAACTTCGGGTTGGAAGACCATCTCGACCATGCAGAACGCTACCGCCGCGCGCGCGAGTTTTATGAAGTCGTCACAGGTCTATGGGACAGCTGGGCGGACGATGCCTTCGTGCGTGACGTGGAATCCGGCGTCTTCTTCGATCCGGACAAGCTCCATACACTGGACCATAAGGGCGAGTTCTATACCGTGCGTGGCCCGTTGCATGTGGCGCGGCCGGTGCAGGGCTGGCCGCTGATCGTGCAGGCCGGCGGTTCCGATGCAGGACGCCAGCTTGCTGCGGAGACGGCGGAAGCCATCTTCGCCGCCCAGCGCACGATCGAGGACGGTCGCGAATTCTATGGCGACGTGAAGGGCCGGATGGAAAAGCTCGGTCGCAATCCGGACCACCTAAAAATCTTGCCGGCCTGCCTTGTGGTGGTGGGCGATACGTTGAAGCAGGCGCACGAAAAGCGTGCCGTGTTGGACTCGAAGGTCCACCTCGACAGCGCCATCGCGTCGCTCTCGATCGCACTAGGTACCGACGCGTCGAAGTTCGACCTCGACAGCCCGCTTCCGAGGGATATTCCGGAAAGCAATGGATCCAAGAGTGGGCGCGAGCGTGCGATGCGGCTGGCCGAACAGGAGGGGCTAACGGTACGCCAGCTGGCCCAGCGCCTCGGCGGCTATGCGGGCCTTACTATGGTCGGCACCGCCGACACCATCGCAGACCAGATGCAGGAATGGTTGGAGACAAGGGCTAGCGATGGCTTCACCATCATGTTTCCGTTCCTGCCGGAAGGCCTCGACCTGTTCTGTGATCGTGTGGTGCCGGAGCTTCAGCGGCGCGGCCTGTTCCGGGCCGACTATGCCGGCAAGACACTGCGCGAGAACATGGGCCTGCCGCGTCCGGAGAACCGGTTTTTCGTGGACCGCGTCACTGAAGCTGCGCAGTAGTGTCATTCGTTACAGGTAGCCGCCTCGGAAATAGACCAGCGGGTCCGCGGCATCCTCACCGCCGATGGCTACTACACGGCCCAGCGCGATGATCGTGCTGTGGCGCTCGATGGTTTCCTCCAGCGTGCAGTCGAACACGCCCACTGCCCCCTTGAAGACCGGCGCGCCGGTGGCGAGGTAGGACCACTTGCCATCCTCGAAACGGTCGCGCCCCGATAAACCCGACTTGCCGGAAAAATGATCTACCACATCCTCCGCGCCGCGCGGCAGGTAGTTGATCGCGAAGTGCTTCGAATCCCGGATCGCGCCGAGCGCCGAGGTCTTCGCGTCGATGGAGACCAGCATAGTCGGCGGATCGGCGCAGACATGGCTTGCCGACAGGCCGAGGAAGCCCGCCGGTCCTGCGCTGCCGCGTGCTGTTACAACGGTCGCGGCTATGGCTCTTTGCCCTACAGCTTTCCAGAAGCTGCCGATATCGATAGTGGCGTTCCCGGCGCCGGTGCCTTCACTTCCCATGAGGTAACTCCTGATTATTCCTGGTGTGTGCCCAACCAGCGGGTGATCTGATCGGAATTTATATCGACAACCAGTCAGATGACTGCGGCTGCGGTATTGTGCCGCTAGGCCGCCCCCGACCCCTATGAGGGTTTCGTGCCGTTCTCGTTCCGCGCGGCGGGCCGCCGGCGAATGCTTTCGCGATGGGCGATGAAGGTCGCGCTGGCGACGATCATACCGCCCCCGACCCAGGTCCAGACCTCCGGTTCCTCTCCGAATAGCATCAGCCCTAGGATTGTCGCCCATACAAGTTGCAAGAACTGCACGGGCTGGGTGACAGTGATATCCGCAGCGCGGAAGGCTTGGGCTAGGGTGTAGTGGCCAGCCGTTGCACAGGAGGCGGTGGCGAACAACCAGCCGAACTCTTCCCAGGTCGGGGTGCGCCAGAAATAAATAGCCGGCGGCAGCAGTGTTAGGGTCACGAAGATTGATAGGTAGGCGACGATCGCCCCGCTCGATTCGACGCTGGTCAGCCGCTTGGCGATGAGGAAGGAGCAGGAGAAGATCGGGGCTGCCGTGAGTTGCGCAATGGAGCCCAGATTGATCTCCTGAAATCCGGGTTGCAGGACGATAAGTGCCCCGCCGAAGCCCATAAGCACTGCGCCGATGCGGTAGAAGTACAGCTTCTCGCCGAGGAACAGCGCTGCACCCAGCGTGGTGAAGATGGGGGCAGTGAAGCCGAGCGCCGTGACCTCTGCAATGGGGATGCGCGCCATAGCGAAGAACCAGAGCATAACGCCGATCCCGTGGATGATGCCACGAACGGCATGCAGGCCAAGGATCTGCGGCGAGCCCAATATCCGCTCCATGCGAATGAAAACGGGAATTAGTAGGACCGTGCCTAGCGCGTAGCGGATGAAGGCTGCCTGCACCGGGCTCATGTCGGTGCCGAGATGGCGCACGATGCCCGTAACCGCCACGAACAGAAGCCCCGTTGCGCCCATCCAGAGAATGCCGCGCAGATTGCTGCTCATGGCCGGCGCTGTTTCTCAGCGATCCTGGCCGGCCAAGCCAATAGTGAAAAATGCCTGCAGGACGAGAAGCATCGCGATCACGAAGATAGGTCCGTCAGGTGCCTTCGTCGTCATGCCGATCACAGAGTTTGCCCCGACGCCCACGATCCCCAGTATGAGTATCACGGCGGCGGTGCGCCTCAGCCGCTGCGCGCGGTTGGCGCGGGTGTTCAGCACGCCCTCCCAGGTGATGAATGTGCCCCCCAGGATAACGACCGCGGCCAAGATGCGGACCGTCAAGGCGAGTGTCGACATTTCGGTCTGGCCGAAGGCGAGCCAGACAGCATAGACAGCGCCGGCGCCGGTCAGGTTGGCGAGGATCAGCAGGGCGATACGGTTCATGGCAGCGGTGGGTCCGTCGAAAGCACCCCGTATCATATCACTACGCCGGGTGTTGGCGATGCGTGTTGTATGCTGTTTTTGCTGTGGGTGCGGAAGCAACGAAATGTAACCCATCAGCGATACGGGGCCCGGCTCCAGCCTGTGCGCGCCCCGGCGGGGGGCGAACACGGTAGTTAGGGCCAGCGTCGTTCTTCTCAACCCGCCCTTTTGCGAAATTAATTAACAGATTTTCACATTATCCCCCGGACGGTTTTCCCGGGTTCAAGAAATGGCCCGAGACTATTTCGTTTTGTTTGTCCCTGGGTGTCTCGATCTGCCGCGCATGCCGTTGTAGGCTTCGCACACACACACCACGGGAGGAACAAGATGAGTGATAAGCAGACAAAGACTGAGGGCGCATATAAAGCCGGTGACGGGGCCTACGTGTTCAATGTGGAAAGCCTCCAGGGTCTGGATGCCGGGCCGGGCTATGCGAAGACCTTTGGTCCAGTCGTCGAGGGTGATCGGATACAGTGCGGGGTGATGACACTGCCTGCGGGACAGACCTCCGCGCCGCATACCCATCCCAACGAGCAGTGGATCTACATTCTGCGCGGCAAGGTGTTCGCGGTGGTTGATGGTCAGGAATCAAATATTGGGCCGGGCGACCTCGTCTACATTCCTGCGAATGTGGTGCACCATATCGAAATCTCGCCTGATGAGGATTGCCACTTCTTCACTTGTAAGGATATGAGCCACGGCATTGCCGGCACGCCGGTCTGAAGCTGAACGTTTCGGTTGGCCAACGCCTAGTCGCGACAAGAACCGGACGAACCATGGCAAATATCGAGACCGTTGGAATTGTCGGAGCCGGGACCATCGGCTCATCCTGGGCAGCTTATTTCCTCGCGCAGGGTCTGAATGTGCGCTGCTGGGACCCGATGGATGGCTATGCCGAACGGGTATCTGAATTTGTTGCCCGCGCCTGGCATCTGATGGAGGAGCTCGGGCTGGCCGAAGGCGCTAGCCTCGATCGGTTGTATTGCTTCGACCGCATCGAGGATGCGCTGGATGGCGTGGAGTTCGTGCAGGAGAGCGGGCCTGAAGATGCAGATCTGAAAGCGCATCTGATGGCGGAGATCGATAGGGGCCTCCCGCCTGACGTGGTGATTTCGTCGAGCACCACGGCCCTGCCGGTCTCCGAGTTCCAACATTTGGCCGCGCATCCCGAGCGCATCGTGCTTGGCCATCCGTTCAACCCGCCGCATCTGATGCCGGTGGTCGAGGTGGGCGGCGGCAAACTGACGGGGTCCGAGGCGGTGGACCGGGCGATGGAATTCTATGAGGCCATCGGCAAGACCCCGATCCGCCTGCGGGCCGAAATCCCGGGTCATCTGGTGAACCGTCTGCAAGGCGCACTCTACCGCGAGGCGGTCTATCTGGTCGCCGAGGGCTATGCGACCGTCGAGGATATCGACAAAGCGGTCACCGGCGGGCCAGGCCTGCGCTGGGCCTTTATGGGTCCGCACATGACCTATCACCTGGGTGGCGGCGACGGCGGCATCGCGCGCTATCTCGAAATTCTCGGGCCGAGCCAGGAGCGGCGCTGGGCAGCGCTCGGCGACCCCAAGCTGACCGAAGAGGTAAAGCAGAAGATCGTCGAAGGGGTGAATGCGGAGACCCATGGCCGCCCGATCGGTGATCTGGCCGTTGAGCGGGACGCTACCCTGATGGAATTGCTCAAGCTGCTGCGCAGGTAGGTCCGCTGGCACGGCTGATCATCGCTGGAGTAGGATCACGCCAGTTTTTGGGGGAGAGAAGATCGTGCCGGATACCGGTCCAAAGAAATCGATACTGTTTTCGCCGTTGATCATTCGCGGCACTACTTTCAAGAACCGTGTCGTGATCTCACCGATGTGCACCTATTCGGCGGAGGACGGGATCGCCAGCGACTGGCATCTGGCGCATCTGGGCCAGTTCGCCATGGGCGGGGCCGGGGCGGTGTTCACCGAAGCGGCAGCTGTGGAGCCGCGCGGGCGGATCACCCACGGTGATATCGGCATCTGGTCCGCCGATCACGCCACAGCGCTGAAACCAGTCACGTCCTTCATCAAGCAGCAGGGAAGCCTACCCGCCATCCAGATCGCACATGCAGGACGCAAGGCGAGCATGCAGAGGCCATGGCATGGCAACGGTCCCATGGACAATGCCGACGCCGAGCGGGGTGAAATGCCCTGGGATATCGTCGCCCCCAGCGCGGAGCCAGTACGCGAGGGCTGGCTGATGCCCGCCGAGCTTTCGTTGGATGACATTGCAGCAATCCAGGACCGCTTCGTGCAGGCGGCGGGTCACGCGCTGGATGCCGGGTTCGAGGTGCTCGAGATCCACTCCGCCCACGGCTATCTGGGCCATTCCTTCCTCTCGCCCATTTCCAATAAGCGCAACGATGACTATGGAGGCGACCGGACGGGCCGAATGCGCTTCACCCTGGAGATAGCGGAGAAGGTCCGCGCGGTCTGGCCGGACGACAAGCCTTTGTTCGTGCGCATTTCCTCGGTCGATGCCGATGGCGCCTCCGAAGGCTGGCAGCTAGACGATTCCGTTGCACTGGCCGATGAGCTCAAGGCGCGCGGCGTGGATGTGGTGGACTGCTCGTCGAGCGGTATTTCCGGGCTGGCGACGGCGGCGCTAGGCGGGCAGCCACTGGGGTTCCGGACCGCCTATTCGAAGCGCATCGGGGCTGAGACGGGCGTCAGCACGATGGTCGTCGGGTTCGTCCTCTATCCCGACCAGGCTGAGGCGATTGTCGCGGATGGCCTGGCCGACCTCGTTGCGATCGGGCGTGAGGCGCTCTACGACCCTTACTGGGCGCGGCATGCCGCCATGGCGCTGGGTGCTGATCCCGAATTTGGGGACTGGCCGCATCAGTACGGCTGGTGGCTGTCCCGGCGAGAAGCCCAGTTGAAGGAGATGGGCGAGGCTCACTGACCGAGGCTTCTGACCGTTTATGGCGCAGATTGCCCGTTTGACCGGGCTAGCCGCCTGCCCCGCGGCTACGGCGGACGATATATCGGAATACGTTATCGCACGCACTGACAGCGACTGAACCTGTCTTGGAAAGGGAAATTCATGTCCGAGCCCATCAAGTTCTACTTCGATTTTGTCTCCGCATATTCCTATGTGGCGATGAACCGGATCGAGCGGATCGCTGCGCGCTGGGGGCGGGAGGTCGAATGGAACTGTGTTGTGCTGCCGGAAATCCTGGCGCACCACGGGGCAACGTCGCCGCGTGACCAGCCGGCGAAGTTCGCCCACAACATGAAGGACTTTCCGCGCACCTGTGAAATTAACGGATTGCCGGTAAATTTTCCGCCCGAGGTGCCGCCCTATGGCGCGCACCTGCATCGGCTGGTCTTCTGGCGGCTGAACCGCAAGGATAGGGGGCTCGCCAGGCAGTTCGCGCTCGCGGTTGATCATCGCTATTTCGGCACCGGCAAGGAAGTCCGCACGGCTAGGCAACTCGCCACCGCCTGCAAGGCGCGGGGCGTGGATGTCGCGCTGAAGGAAATCAAGGCGGCCGAAAGCGACAAACGTGCCGAGAAGGATCTCGCAGCTGCCTTCGACCGGGCCGTGGTCGACGGCATGTTCGGCGCGCCGTTCATGGTGTTCGGTGGTGAGACCTTCTGGGGTGCCGACCGGCTGGACCATCTGGAGTTCCGGCTGAAGAGCCTGGCGAAGGTGCCGCGCGACTTTGAGCCATTCTCCTTCACCAGCCCCTACACCTCACGCAACGGCCCACTCTATGTGAAGTGCGGCGCAAAGAAGGCGGTCTTTGGGTTCCGCGCTGATGACCGTCATCTGAACCCGCGCGATGTAGTGCATGGGGGATGGATGACCAGCTTCGTCGATGTGGCGATGGCTCAGTCGGCGCTCTACGAGCTCGGCGTCGTAGCGCTGACGCCGACGATTCATCTCGACACGGACTTCCTCGCGCCGATCTTCCCTGGCCAGTGGGTGACCTGCGATGCAAATCTGGTCCGCTCGACCCGCAACATGAACTTTGTGGAATGCACCTGCTACGCCGATGGCGAGCCGGTGCTGCGAGCCTCCGCAATCTACCGCAAGCCGCGCGAGATGAAGAAACGTGTCGGCAAGAACCTCTCGCCGACGGATTAAGGGTCAGGCGGCCTCGTTGAGGCTCACGCTGCCCAACTCCTCGACGGTCAGTTTCACCGTCAGATTGGGGTGTCAGCGTGACAGCCTCGGCAGCAGCGCCGGCCAGGACGATTTAGCCCGCCTTTAACTCGTCGCCGGTCTCCGCGGCGAATCGGGAGGGCTCGGCCAGCGAGCGTGCCGGATGGCCGAGGATCGCGGCTGATGCGCCAATGCCCACCGGGCAGCCGTTGAACCCCAGTACCATGCCCACGTTCCCGATGTTGATGTCCGGTTGCATAGCCCGATGGTGTTTCAAATTATGAAATGCGCAATCGGTTCGGCGAAAGACGTGTACGTCGGCATACGGGCTCAGACGTTCTCGACCCCAGCACGCCGTGTGATGTCGTTGAATTGGATCTGGATGTGCTGCCCCCCGAGGTCGGCGGGTGTTTCGCGCGCTAGCCAGGCGAGAATCTTAGCCGGCCGTTCCGGCGGGTGTCCCTGGTCGGGGGTTAGGGCCGCTGCGCGGAACTCGGCCTTTGAGTAGATTTCGTCGACCAGATCGGTCTGAGTGAAGCCGGGTGAGAAGGCGAAGATGTTCACAGCCGTATCTGCGAGGTCGAAGTGCAGGCACTGGGTCATGGAGAGCAGCGCAGCCTTGGACGAGCAATAGGCGGCGTAGAACCGGTCGGGGATAAAGGCGCGCGCGCTAGTGATGTTGATAATCGCGCCTGCATTCCGCGCGGTCATCGACGGCAGCACCGCCGCTATCAGGTTGTAGGGGCCCATCACGTTGATCTTGAGGACGTTGTGGTATTTCTCCGGTGGCGTGTCCGCGACCGAACCCATGGTGCCCACACCGGCATTGTTGATAAGCACATCGATATGACCATGTTCGGCCAGAACGCTGTCAATGAAGGCCTTAGCCGCGTCAGCGTCCGAGGTGTCGAAGCCGTGGCATTCGGCAGTGGCACCCTCTGCCTCGACGGCGGCCTTCGTCTCTTCACAGGCTTCTGCAGTACGTGCGGTGAGGATGAGGTGCGGGCCATGAGGCGCCATCTCGCGCGCGGTGGCAGCACCGATGCCCCTGCTGGCGCCGGTCAGCACCACGATCTTTCCCTTCATCTCGGCCATCGTCACCCCCGCGTTGATTATTACTGAGGATCTTGGCGTGCGATCGCGCAAAAGAAAACGCCCGGGCCAGGACCCGGGCGTCTCAATTAGATGGTTTTTGATGCTATTCGCGGTTTCCGAAGAGGTGCAGCAGCATCATGAACAGGTTGATGAAGTCGAGGTATAGACGAAGTGCACCCATGATCGCCTTCTTACCGGCGACCTCGGAGCCGTCCAGCTCGTTGTACATTTCCTTGATCTTCTGGGTGTCGTAGGCGGTCAGGCCGACGAAGACTAGAACACCGATTACCGAAACGGCGAACTGGATCACCGTGGAACCGATGAAGATATTAACGATGCTGGCGATAATGATGCCGATCAGCCCCATCATCAGGAACGATCCGAAGCCAGACAGGTCGCGCCTGGTCGTGTAGCCGAACAAGCTCATCGCTGCAAAGGTGGCCGCGGTAATGAAGAACACGCGTGCGATGCTGGCGCCAGTGAACGTAAGGAAGATGTGGGTGATTGAGAGACCCATCACGCCCGCGAAAAGCCAGAACAGCAGCTGCGCGGTCGAGGCCTTCATGCGCTGGATGCCGAAGCTGAGCACCATCACGAAGGCGAGCGGTGAAAGCATGGCGACCCAGGCTAGCGCTGTCGGCGCGACGGTGCCCTGCGGGGTCTGCGCGTAGAAGAGCTGCAGAAGCGCAGGCGTGGTCGCGACGAGATACGCGACGATGCCGGTCAGTGCGAGTCCCGTGGTCATATAGTTATAAACGCGGAGCATATAGGACCGAAGGCCCTCGTCGATCTGCTCTGCTGCCGCCGTGCGGCCTTGAACGATCGAGCCGCGGTTAAGTTCATTCGCCATTGGTTTGACTGCCCCTGTAGGGGCTCCCCTGCTGAAACATCAGATCTGTAATGCAAATATGGAGAGGCTAGCTGACTGAATCAACCGGTGTTTTCTCTGGCTACCGTGATTGTCAGCGTTTTCGTGGCGTATTGGGTTCGTTCAGGCGCCGCAAACCGAGCCCCCGTCGCGTTTGGCGGCTTGAATCCGGGCATACAGCACCCAGACGACATGTCCCAGCAGGATCGCGATGGCCAGTCCCGCGGCCACCGGGCGCAACATATCCGGCACGGGGGGCGCCAGCACGGCAAGCAGCAGCAGGCGCGCGGTCATCCGCGACCACACCTGCCAGGGCGCAATCTCGCCGCGCGGCCCGCGTGGCGAGATGGCGGCGTCTACGAAGCCCAGGATACCGGCGACGACGACCCAGATACCTGTCAGGCCGAGTTGCAGCGGGAGCAGCGCCAGGAACAGCGCGAAGAACGACGCGGTCATCGATGCCAGTCGCTCGCTGTACCGGCTGTCCGACTCCGTGATGCGCGCGAACCAGTTATCCATCGCCTCGACCAGTGACGCGGTGACCCCCAGCGCGAAGACAGTCCAGAGGAATTCCGATGTGCCGATGCCCGGCGGGATCACCGCCAGCCCGCCGAGTGTGCACGCGACGAGAATGCGCACCATTGTGAAGCGCGTGCCTGCCGTGGGTTCCTGCGCGGACGCGCCGCCGCCCTTTCCGGCCAGCGTGGGCGGTGGGGTCGGGACGATGGCCGCGAGTACGAATAGCGCCACCAGGATGACCGTACTGGCGATGGGGTGGGCCATGTCCAGATGGAACGCGCTGGCGAGCAGGAAGGCGACGGCGACAGTCGAGAAGGCGGCCAGCGGTATGTGCCCCATCCGCATGGTGTGCACCTGGGGCGCATGCAGGACGGGCCGCGCCCGGCCCGCCGGATCGTCCTTCTTCGGGCTCTTGTCCTGTTCGGGATCGGTCATGGGTTCGCTCGCGCCTATTCGTTCCGCAGCCAGGGCGCGACCTTCTGGCCCAACGCCCGCCATGTCCCCACCATACCCGCCGCGACCGTGATCAGGGTGGCAATAATAGCGACGGCGGCGACGGCTGCCGGTTCCAGGGTCCAGTCGATGCGCAACAGGAAGGTGACGATGGCCCAGCCAGTGATGCTACCGACGATGGCGGCTATGGCTGCCGTGACGAGGCCCAGCAGGCCATACTCCAATATATAGGCCAGCACGATGTCACCTCGCGTCGCGCCCAGCACCTTTAGCACCACGCTATCATAAATGCGCCGCCGGTGGCCCGCTGCGATGGCACCGCCTAGCACCAGCGTGCCCGCGATCAGGGTGATGACCGCCGTCAGCCGGACCGCAAGGGCGACATTAGCGATCAACGTCGCCGCTGTTTCCAGCGCCGCGCGCACCCGTACGGAAGTGATATTGGCGAAGCGGTCCGTCACCGAGCGCTCCAGCAGATCCTCAGCGGATTCATCGGCTCGGACAATGGCGATGTGCATGCGCGGCGCGGCTTCCAGTACGCCGGGAGAGAAGATCATGACGAAGTTAATCACCAGTTGCTGCCAGTCGATCTCGCGAGTGTTGGCGATGGTGGCGGTAAACTCTCGGCCAAGTACGTTGACGGTCAGCGTGTCGCCGAGTTTCAGGCCCAGGGCCTCGGTCACCCGTTGGTCGAGGCTGACCAACATCTCACCGTCATAATCTTCCGGCCACCATTCGCCCGACGCGAGCCGGTTGTGGGCGGGTGGCGTGGCGGCCCAGGTGATGCCACGGTCGCCGCGCAGCACCCAGCGCCCGTCCGGCGGGGCGTCGTCTTCCGAGACGCGCTTGCCGTTCAGCGCGACGATCCGCCCGCGCAGCATCGGCACCTGTTCGTAGTCGCGGGTACCGGGAACGGTCTCGACCGTCTCCCCAAAGGGCGCGATCTGGTCGGGCTGGATGTCGATGAAGAAGAAGGCCGGGGCGTTCTCGGGCAGCTCGTCGGAAATCATCCGGCCCAGATTGCCTTCGATGGTGGCGACGGTGACCAGCATGGACAGGCCGAGGCCCAGCGACAGCACCACCGAGGCGGTGGGTGCACCGGGTTGGTGCAGGCCCGCCAGCGCCAGACGCAGCGTAGGACGGCGGACACCCCGCAGGCGGGCGGCGCCTTTCGAGATTCCGAAGGCGGCCAGCCGGAAGGCGATCATCGCGCTGGCGGAGCCGAGTACGAACCACAGGGCGAACCACGCATCCGACGCGGTGATAATGGCCAGCGCCGCCAGCATCAGGGCTAGGACGATGGTGGCGGCGATGTAGCTGCGCCGGGGCCGGCCGTGTGAGGGCTCGACCAGCGAGCGAAACAAATTTCCCGCTGGGATATCGGTGGCGCGCGCTACGGACCAGACTGAGAAGGTGAGCGCCGTCAGTAGTCCGAATAGGGCGGCGACCATCAGCGGGAGCACGAAGACTCCAGGTTCCAGCCGGACCGAGATCACCTGGGCCAGAAGGTCCGTCGCGGCCAGCGGCATCAATCCGCCGATGACAAGGCCGATGGCGGTGCCGGCTCCGGCCAGTGCTAGCACCTGCAAAAGATAGGTGCGAAATACCAGCGTGCGCGGCGCGCCGAGGCATTTGAGTGTGGCGATGGTGGCGATGCGCCCGTCCAGCCAGGCGCGTACGGCGTTCGCTACCCCGACGCCGCCCACGAGCAGCGCGGTAAGCCCCACGAAGGACAGGAACAGGGTCACCCGGTCGATCAGGCGGGTCAGCCGGGGAGAGGATTCCTTCAGCGTGCGGATGCGCCATCCCGCATCGGGCAGTTCCGTGTTCAGGCGTTCGACCGCAGAGGAGATGGGGGCGTTTTCGGGCAGGCGGATACGGTAGGTGTACCGAATGAGGCTGCCGGGCTGGACCAACTGGGTCTTGGCCAGCGCCGCGTCGGCAATCATTACGCGTGGGCCCAGGGAGAACAGGCCCGATCCGCCGATCCGGTCTGGCTCATGGGCGATCGCGGCGCGTACCTCGAAGCGGGCTTCGCCGATCTGTAAGATGTCCCCGACCGACAGGCCCATCAGGCTTAGAAGTTCAGGGGCCACCGCGGCGCCCCGGATCCCGTCGCGTGTGGCGAAAAGTTCGCTTCTTGAAATCGGTGGGTCTAGTTCCAGCGCGCCGTAGAGCGGGTACTGGGGGCCGACGGTCTTCAACTCGACGAGCGAGCGCCGAGTGTTCTCACCAGTCGCCCGCGCCATGGCGCGCATCTCGGCGGTGCCGGCCACATCACCAAGGCGGTCCAGCTCCGCTCTTTCGTATTCCGTGGCCGGGCGGTGAACCAGATCGACCCGCAGATCGCCGCCGAGGATTTCCCGGGCGTCCAAACTGATGCTTTCGGCGAGCATCGCGCTAGTGGAGCCGACCGCCGCGATGGCAGCGACGCCTAGCGCGAGGCAGGCGATGAAGATGCGGAATCCCCTGGCCCCGGCACGCAGCTCACGCCGCGCCAGGCGCGCGGCCAGTGCCCAGGACGAACCGGGCTCGGTCACGTGGCCCCGCCGTCGGATGTGATACGGCCGTCGCGGATATGGACCACGCGGTCACAGCGCGCGGCGATGGCCGGATCATGGGTGATGAGCACCAGTGTGGTGTGCCGGTCGCGGGACAGGTCGAACAGTGTCTCGATGATGGTCGCGCCGGTGTCCCCGTCCAGGTTTCCGGTCGGCTCGTCGGCCAGCAGAAGATCGGGACCGGGGGCGAAGGCGCGGGCTAGCGCGACGCGCTGCTGCTCGCCGCCGGAAAGCTGCGCCGGATAGTGGTCGAGCCGGTGGCCAAGGCGGACAGCTTCCAGACTGGCGCGCGCTCGCTCGAAGGCATCAGCCGCGCCCGCGAATTCCAGCGGCACGGCCACATTCTCCAACGCGTTCATGGTCGGGATCAGGTGGAAGGCCTGGAACACGATGCCGACGCGTGTGCGCCGGAACCGGGCCAGTGCATCCTCGTCGAGCTGTGACAGGTCTTCTCCGGCGACGGTGACGCTTCCACCTGTCAGTCGCTCCAGCCCCGCCATCACCATCATCATGGTGGATTTTCCGGACCCAGACGGGCCCACCACCCCGAGCCGTTCGCCGCGCGCGACATTTAAGTCGATTCCTCGCAGGATATTGACCTCGCGGCCTGCGCTCGCCAAATGAAGTTCAGCCCCGAAGAGCGCGATCATGGGTTGCGCAGGCGTGGAATCGTTCGGGGCACGTTCCGCTCCCGCGCCCGACAGGTCGTTCATAATGGCTCGCTTTCGCCCGAAGGAAACACTCGTAGCTTCTACATATGGCCGAGCGGCCCGGATCATCAATGTTATACGCGCGCATGCCAAATACGCTTGCGCGAACGTGGCGGTCGCCGCTGCGCTGGCTGTATCACCCGTTTTGGCGTCGGACCAGGCGGTCATCGTCGCGTTCGGCGACAGCCTGACCGCCGGATACGGTCTGCAGGACGCGGATTCCTTCCCGGTGCGCCTCGAGGCGAAACTGGCCGAGGACGGGATTCTCGCCCAAGTGGTCAACTCGGGCGTGTCGGGCGACACAAGCGCCGGTGGGCGGGCCCGGCTGGCCTGGTCGTTGCCCGAGACCAGGCCGGATCTAGTCATCCTCGAACTGGGTGCGAATGACGGCCTGCGCGGCATTGATCCGGCGGAAATGGAAACCAATCTCGATGCGATGCTTGCTGAGCTGGGTAGGCGCGATATACCCGTCCTACTGGCGGGGATGCTGGCGCCGCCCAATTTGGGCCGCCTATACGCCGAGCGCTACAACGCTGTCTTCCCGCGCCTAGCTAAGAAGTATGACGTCGCCTTCTATCCCTTCTTCCTCGACGGCGTGGCTGCTGACCCGGCGTTGAATCAGCCCGACGGGCTCCATCCGAACGCATCGGGCGTGGTGCGAATCGTCGAACGCATTGCACCTTATGTCGCAAAGGCGCTGGATGCTTCCGCGCCGCAGTCTCCCTCCGGGGGTTGAACGCATGACCGCGTTTCCGTTTGCCCATGCCGGTGTCGGCGCCGATGGTCCCGTAACGTCCTGGACGGGCTGGCGTAACCTGGTGGCGCACTGCCTCGATCAGCTCGACACACCCGCGAACGCCAATAGCGTCGGCCTGCTCTATGTGACCGAGCCGCTGGCCGCCGACCTTCCGGATATCGAGGCGTTCCTCGCCGCCGGGACGGGCGTATCGGTCTGGCGCGGAGCCGTCGCGCCCGCGATCTGTGCCACCGGGATCGAATATTTCGACGTGCCTGCCATGGCGATGATGGTCCTCGACGTCGCCGAGGGTGCGGTCTCGGCCTTCCCTGGAGAGCCGTCCTCATCAGATTTGCAGGTGGCCAGCCAGGCTCTTCTCGCCGTGGTCTATGCCGATCCGCGCGTCCCGGCGGTGCTGGATGCGATGCCGGGCCTGGCCGAATCCACCGGCGCCTATCTGGTCGGTGGGCTGACCAGCGGGTCCGCGCCCGCTCCGCTGGTGGGCGTGCGCGAAGCACCGTCGGGAATCTCGGGTGTGCTGCTGACCGAAGCGGTGCCTGTCGCGACTGGGCTGACCCAGGGCTGCTCGCCGATAGGGCCGGTGCACACCGTCACCGCCGCGGAAGATGGCGTCATCGAGGAACTGGACGGCGAACCCGCGCTGGATATCCTTAAAGTGGACGTGGGCGAACTGATGGCGCGCGACATGCGGCGCATCGCAGGACAGGTGCACGCGGCGATCCCGGTCTCGGGTTCCGACCGGGCGGACTATCTCGTGCGCAACCTCGTCGGCTTCGATCCCGAGGATGGGCGCGTCGCCATTGCAGAGGAGATGGTGCCCGGCGATCGGGTGATGTTCGTGCGCCGTGATCCCGCCGCGGCGATCGAGGACATGGCGCGGATGCTGGACGACGTGAAACGGCGTGCCAGTGGGCGCATCCGCGGCGCGCTCTATCATTCTTGTGTCGCGCGAGGTCCCAACCAGTTCGGCCCCGGTGCGCGTGAACTTTCGATGATCGCCGAGGCCTTTGGCGACATTCCTGTCGTCGGGTTCTTCGGTAACGGCGAAATCTCCCATGACCGCATGTACGCCTATACCGGCGTGCTGACGGTGTTTCCCGAGCCTGATTAGTTTCTGCATTTGCATAGGGATTCGCGCACATGATCCGCCTGTTCGTCGCCCTGAGCTTGCCTCACGAATTGCGGTTGCGCCTGTCGGGGCTGCGCGGGCAGGTCCCCGGCGCCCGATGGGTGCCGTCGGAGAATATTCACATCACGCTACGTTTCATCGGAGAGGTGGATACTGCCACGGCTGACGATGTCCACGGTGAGCTCGAACGGATCGATACCGAGCCGCCGAAAATCTGCCTGTCGGGGGTCGGCCATTTCGAATCGCGCGGTCAGGTGCGCGCGCTATGGGCCGGGGTCGAGCGCAACGAAGAACTGCTGCGCCTTCAGGTGAAAGTCGAAATGGCCTGCCAGCGCGCTGGCCTCGTGCCTGGGGCTCGGCGCTTCCACCCCCATGTCACGCTAGCCCGCTGCAAGAGCACCAGCCTCGCCCGGGTCGCACATTTCATTGAGGATCATAGCGCCTTCGCAGCGCCCCCGTTCCAGTCCGATTCCTTCGTGCTGTATTCCTCGACCCTTGGTCGGACAGGCTCGGTATATACGCCCGAGGTTGAATACCCGCTCGGCGCGTTTGCCTTCGCCTAGCCGTATTGATCCGTTATCGGGCGGCTCGTTAGGTTCTAGCCTTGTTTCAGCTACATGAGGGTGTTTCCACAAAATGAGTGTTGTTGAAAAGATCGCGCCCACCGATCCCATCGTGATCCTCACTGGCGCGGGAATTTCAAAAGAATCTGGCCTTGCGACATTCCGCGATCCCGACGGGATCTGGGCGAAGCACCGGATCGAGGATGTGGCGACACCCCAGGCCTTCGCGCGCAGTCCTGACACGGTACTGACATTCTACAATGTGCGGCGCGCGCAGATGTCCGAAGCCGAGGTAAAGCCCAACGCCGCCCATGCGGCGCTGGGTGAACTGGAAAGTTTCTGGCCCGGCGGGGTTCTGGTGGTGACCCAGAACATCGACGACCTGCATGAGCGTGGCGGCTCAACGAACCTCATTCACATGCACGGCGAGCTGTCGAAGACCAGGTGCAATGAATGCGGCAACATCGTCGAGGGGCTGGGCGATCTCGATTGCGAGATGACTTGCCCCGATTGCGAAGCCACCGGCACGATGCGTCCTCATGTGGTTTGGTTCGGCGAGATGCCGCTGGAGATGGACCGCATCTATTCGGCGTTATCGAACTGCGGCCTGTTCGTGTCGATCGGCACATCGGGGAATGTCTATCCGGCGGCCGGGTTCGTACAGGAGGCCCGCTCAAACGGCGCGGCGACCATCGAGCTCAACCTTGAGGAATCTCTCGGCGCGAGCACTTTCGAAGAGGGGCGCTACGGTCCCGCGACGGAGGTCGTGACAGGTTTCGTGTCCGAACTGAAGGCCCGTGCCGTGCAGTAACATCCTGGGTATGGCGAACCTCGAACGCGAGCTGAGAGCGGCTCTCACCGAGGTCCGCGCATGCACGACTTGTGTGCCGCACCTGCCGCTGGGTCCGCGCCCACTAGTCCGCGCCGAGGTGTCGGCAAGACTTCTCATCGTCAGTCAGGCGCCGGGCACAAAGGCGCATGACACCGATCTGTCTTTCAACGACCCCTCAGGCGATCGATTGCGCGGCTGGATGGGGATGGACCGGGACACCTTCTACGACCGGGCGCGGGTCGCCATTCTGCCCATGGGGTTCTGCTATCCCGGCCGTCTGCCACGCGGTGGAGATAAGCCGCCACGCCTGGAATGCGCGCCGCTCTGGCACGCGCGCATTATGGCGGCGCTACCCGAGGTGGCGCTGACGCTCTATGTCGGGAGCTACGCGATTCGGAACTACCTGCCGGGATACAAGTCCATGACCGACGCGGTGGCCAACTGGCGATCCCATACGCCGGCAGTCTTGCCGCTGCCGCACCTCGAGCTGGCGCACGACGGCATGGGAAAAGAAACACCCGTGGTTCCTAGACGAGCTGCTGCCGGTGCTGCGGGCGCGGGTGGCGGGGGTGCTGTCAGGCTAGCAGCCCGTACTGGCCTCGATCTGTTCCATTTCGTCGTCGGAAAAGCCGAAGTGGTGACCGATTTCATGGATCAGTACATGGCGGACAAGGCCGTAGAGGTCCTCACCGGTCTCGCACCAGTAATCGAGGATCGCTCGACGATAAAGATAGATCCGGTCCAAATCTGTCGGCTGGTCACTGACTGATTTCCGGTCGAGGCTTACCCCGGCGTAAAGACCCAGTATGTCAAACGGACTTTCTAGGTCCATCTCGTCCATGGTCTCGTCGTCGGGAAAATCGACCACATAGATTGCCACACCGTCCAGATGAGCGGACAGCGAGCGCGGGATGGTCGCGAAGGCTTCGCCCGCGATTGCCTCGATATCCGCAAGGGTGGGGGCGGTGTCGTGTTTTGCGATGGCAGCCATGAAGGGATCATATAGGCGCGCTTGATCCATACGCCAACAGGGCTCAAGCTTGCGGTATCTGATAGCGAGACGGCCGGGGCGGCACATGGCGGACAAACTGGATGTGAACGCGCGCGATAGCGCGCTGTCGAAACTCGATGGATGGGAATTGGTCGAGGGCCGAGAGGCCATCGCCAAAACCTTCAAGTTCGCCGATTTTAACGAAGCCTTCGGTTTCATGAACCGCGCCGCGCTGAAGGCGGAAGCGATTAACCACCACCCGGAATGGTTCAATGTCTGGAACACCGTCGATGTGACGCTCGCCACTCACGATGCGGGCGGGCTGACTGAACTGGATTTCGAACTCGCCGCGTTCATGGACGCGGCGGCGGGGTAAAATCCATCGGGCTCCCGCGCGCAGGGCGCCATCGAGGCGCATCACCGCGCTGTTGGTCAGCACGTTGTCGCATATGTGCAGCACCAGCTTGGCGTATTCCGAACGGTGGCCAAGCGGCTCGGGGAATTCTGGCCGCCTGGCCGATCTGGCGTTCCGAGGCGGTGTTGACGATTAGCCCTCGCTCCCCTTCGTTGATTGTTGCGTTGGTGCTAGCCGTCGCGGGAAGCCCGTTCAATCGGCCGGTGCGCGGATGGTCGCCGGGTCCAGCCCGAGGATCCAGCCTTCGATCCGGCGCACAACCGGATCGGCAGGCTCGCCCTGCACACGTTGGCCGAGCACAACGTTGAGCATGCCGAACAGGCCGATGGTGGCGTCGAACCGGTCCTCGCCGTCCGGCCCCGTGCCGAATCCATCGCGGATATCCGCAGTAAGTGCGCCGGACAGCCGGATTTCGTTACGAGCCGCCCAGTCGAGCAGCCGCTCGGCGTCATCGCGACGGTGCGCCGGGTTCAGCTTCGACTTGTTGGACACGGCGATCTGCAGTCCCAGATGGCCATAGAACTCGCTTGGATAGGTCTCTGCGATCACGATGCCGGGCTGGGAGAGCATCTCCGCGAGCCGCCCGTCAAAGGGCCAGATCCGCAGGCTTGGATCGCTGCGCAACGCTGGCGCTATCAGGTCGCGCCAGCCCGAGATGGCGGCCTTGCCGACCTGCTGCGCGCCAAGCGTCCAGAACAGCGGGCTGGCTGCGCCGCGCAGGTCTGTCGGCCGGTCACAATGGCGGAACAAATCCTGCGCGCCCGACAGGCCGAGCGCGTCGATCAGATGCTGGCGCTTCGTGCCGCCCGGTCGCTGGGGATAGAAGGGGCGCCGGACCGATATCTGTGAGGCATCCTCAGCCGGATCATAGAAGGCCTTCCACGATCCGCGCCCTAACTGCCGCAGCGTCGGGACGAAGCGGTCGATCCGCGCGGCCTTGGCATAGGCGCGGGGCAGGCCGATTGGGAAGTCGAAGCCCATTAACGCAGTGCCGCCTGCACCCGCCGCCGCGCGCAGCCGCGCGAATAGGTCGGGCAGGTCGCTGACCGGCTCTGGGGTGAGCGCGGTGTAGCTGCCGTCGGCCATACGCAAGGCGCGCGCGATGGCCCGTTTCTTCGAGTCGGTGGACCAGTCAGCGTGGGCGATCAAGGCCGGCGGCTGCGGGACAGGCCGGACGGCGAGCGTGTTCACGGCGACGTGCTAGTGCCGTTATGGCAGCGGGTGTTGTAGCGCAGAATACAGTAGCGGCCGGAAAGCCGCTCGACCTGCGCGTCCCACATGCAAAAGTTGGTGTTCAGCGAGTAGGAAAAGGTCAGCCAGGGCCCGTCCTCTGGCCCGTCGATCCGGCAGACGAATTCATTCCCGTTGGCGGCGACCTTCATGGGTTATTGAGCGGCGTAAGCGGGCAATGGCGTACCTGCGGTCGAAAGCGGGCCGACCGCCTTTTCGATTAGCGGCACCACCTTGTCGCCGAAGGCCTCGATGGAGCGCAGTGCGTCGTCATGAGGTGTGTCGCCCATGGTCATGTACATGGCGGTGTGGACGGGGCGGACCTGCTCGATCTCCTCGACTAGCTTCTCGGCCACGGTATCGGCATCGCCGATGGGGTTCCAGGCGAGAATGTCCTCCGGCGACATCTCGTCCTCGAAGGGCTCTTCCGGCAGCCAGGCCGAGTCAAGCGAGGTCTGGCCCCGCCGTAGGTAGCGCGACAGGCGGATCTGGTAGCGGGCGTTCTCTGCGAAGGCGAGAGCCTTGGCCTTGTCGTCGGTGACGAAGCAATAACGCAGCGTGCCGAACTGGAGGTCCTCGGCGGGTTTGCCGGCGGCGGTCCAGGTCTCTTCGGCCTCAGCTCGGATTTCGGCCAGCGTTGCGGTGTCGCGCCCGAAGCCGGAAATGAACAGCGGGTGGTTGCCGCGCACCGCGCGCCGCTGAGAGCCCGGGCTGTTCCCGGCGATCCAGATTTCCGGGCGCGGCTGTTGCTCCGGCGGGGCCGTAAACCAGGTCTGGGGTAGGTCGATATGCTTGCCGTGGTACTCGAAGCTTTCCTGTCCCATGCCCTTCGACAGAAAGTCGATCCATTCGTTGGTGATCTCGCTGGCCTCGGCCAGATCGACGCCGAAGCGCGCGAGTTCATAGGCCTGATATCCCGCCCCGAGGCCCAGTACGAGGCGGCCGCCGGACAGACAGTCGGCAAGCGCGATTTCCCCCAGCAGGCGCGCGGGCTGGTAGAGCGCCGGTAGCACGACTGCGGAGCCCAGCTTAATGCGCAGGGTCTGGGGCGCGACATGGCCAATCATCATCAGCGGTGATGGCGACAACGAATAGTTCGAGAAGTGGTGCTCTGTGAACCAGGCAATCCCGAAGCCGGCAGTCTCGGCGGCTTGTACTTGTTCAACCGTGTCGATGACGGCCTGGCGCACTGACTGCGACGGGTGCCGCCGGTTCATCAGGTTGAAGATCCCGAAATCCATCTGCCTCTCCCATGGGCCCTCGTCTGGGGCAGGGTCAATTACCGGCCTACGGCTAGTCGGAGTCAACCGCAGCGGGCTTCTTGGCGCGGGACTCGCGCTGGGCCGTAAAGAAGGCCGCGCCGATGATGATTACGGCACCGGTCACCGTGAACAGGCCGGGCACTTCGCCGAAAGCCAAATAGGCAATCAGCGCGATGAACGGCAGCCGGGCGTAGTCAAAGGGGGCGACGAGAGAGGCGTCGGCCAGGTCGAAGGCGCGTGCCATCAGAAATATCGCCGCTGTCCCCATGGCGCCCATGGCGATGGATAGCCCGGTAGCGGTCCAACTCGGCGTCTGCCAGTCGGGCAGGGCCAACAGCATCAGCAGAAACGAGGCCCAGATCGTCTGGTAAAACGTGATGGTCGCCGTTGATTCCGTGCGCCCCAGGCGCTTTAGGGTCAGGTACCAGATCGAAAGCGTGAACGCGGAACAGATCGGCAGTAGCACGGCCGGGTTGAAGTCGACGACGCCGGGCCGCAGGATGACAATGACTCCGGCGAAGCCGATCACGGTAGCGGCCCAGCGCGCAATCTCGACGCGCTCCTTCAGGATCAGTACGGCCAGGATTGTCGTGAATAGCGGCGCGGTAAAGTTTAGGGTTGTGGTGAGGGCTAGCGGTAGTTTTGACAGGCCGAGAAATAATAATGCGGTGGTGATTGCCGTTAGCGCCGCGGAGACGAAATGCAGGCCGTGACGTTGGGTGTGCGCCACCGCGCCGCGGTACTGGACCAGCCAGGGAATCATGAAGGGGATGGCCCAGAGGAACCGTAGCGCGGAGGTTTCGAACCCGCCGACCTCGTCGGCAACCACACGGACGATGGAATGATTGCCGGCCAGGCATGCCACTCCGGCGGCCATGGACAGCGCCCCCCAGACGGCTCGCGGCAGCCCGAGCAGCCGGTCACTCTCGTCCCAGGTGAACTTCATGTCTGCCTCTTGGCGGCCAGGGCCTCGTTGCGGGCTACGTAGACCGTTGAAGTACCGATGATCAGTGCGCCGATGATTGTCCAGGTGTCGAGGATTTCCGAGAAGAAAAAGAACCCGATGGCCGCCGAGACCGGAAGGCGCATGAAATCGAGCGGGATCACCGCCGAGGCCTCGGCCATCCGCATGGCGCGGGTCATTAACAGGTGGGCGATGGTGGTCATCGCGCCAACGGCGAAGGTCACGCCGATCATGGTCCAGCTCGGCCATTGCCAGACGAACAGTGCCGGGATCAGTGTGAAGATGGTCAGGAACATGTTGAATGACGCCACGATGGACCGGGTACTGTCTACCTGGGCGAGCACCCGGATCATCAGCACATTGACCGAAATCAGCATGGCGCTGCCGAGCGCCAGAAGGGCGCCAAGTTCGACCGAATCGACACCGGGCCGGACCACAATCAGGACGCCAATGAAGCCTATGAAAGTACCCGACCAGCGCCGGAAGCGGACCGCCTCATGTAAGAAGATGGCAGCGAGGATCGTCGCGAACAGCGGCGCGGTGAAGTTCAGCGCCACGGCCTCACCCAGTGGCATGATGGCTACTGCCGTGAACCATGCGATGGTTGCCATGGAAGACGAAAACCCCCGGATCAGGTGAATCTTAGGCAGTTTGACCCGTAAATCGGAATAATCCGGCCCCTTCATAATAAATGGCAGCATGAACGCCAGGCCGAAGAACGAGCGTAGGAAGGCGATCTCGAACGGGTGCAGTTCACTGCTGGCATAGCGGACCAGCCCGTGCGCCGCAGAGAACATCACTACCGCGCCCAGCATAAGGAGGCTGGACAGGACGGCGGTGGAAAGGGGGGCGGCGCGGGGCATGGCGGGCCACATTAGCGATGGCGGTGGCGCACCGATAGTCATCCGGCGCGGCACGCAGAACATGCGAAGGCGGCTTTGAAGCTCGCGCGTGTTTGGGCATACTCCCCCCCGCGCCTGTCCCTCTCGAGGGCAATGTTTGACAGCCGCCGCTGGCTGTTGTTTATCGGCGGCGCACCGCACAGACGTCCGGTTGCAGGCGTCCGGGGACGCTACCGGAACAGGGCGGCGCGGGTAACGAGAACGAACAAATCAGGGCTGAGAGATGAGCAAAAAGGTTTATTCGGACGCGAAATCCGCACTTGACGGGTTGCTATTCGACGGCATGACTATTCTTGCCGGTGGCTTTGGCCTGTGCGGCATTCCCGAGCACATGATCCTTGCGATCCGCGACTCTGGTGTGAAGGACCTGACCATCGCGTCGAACAACGCGGGCGTTGATGATTTCGGCCTCGGCCTTCTGCTCCAGACCCGTCAGGTCAAGAAGATGATTTCGTCCTATGTGGGCGAGAACAAAACCTTTGAGGCACAGTTCCTCGCTGGCGAGCTGGAACTGGAATTCAACCCGCAGGGCACGCTTGCTGAGCGGGTGCGCGCCGGCGGGGCGGGTATCCCGGCCTTCTATACAAAGACGGGTGTCGGGACACTTATCGCCGAAGGCAAGGAAACCAAGGTCTTCGACGGTGAGACCTATGTCATGGAACGCGGGCTTACCGGCGACCTGGCCATCGTGAAAGCGTGGAAAGGCGACACGGCGGGCAACGTAGTTTTCCGCAAGACCGCGCGCAACTTCAATGCGCCGATGGCGACTGCAGGCAAGATCTGCGTCGTCGAGGTCGAGGAACTGGTGGAGCCGGGGCAGCTCAATCCCGACTGCATCCACCTCCCCAGCATCTACACCGATCGAATCTTTGAAGGGAAAGACTTCGAGAAGCGGATCGAATTCCGCACGGTCCGCGAAGACTAACCTGCACGGCGAACGGATACGAGAAGGAGACGGAATATGGCTTGGTCACGTGACGATATGTGTGCCCGCGCGGCGCAGGAGCTCGAAGACGGTTTCTACGTTAATCTCGGCATCGGCATGCCGACGAAGGTTGCGAACTTCATTCCCGAGGGCATGGATGTGACGTTCCAGTCCGAGAACGGGATGCTGGGCATGGGCGCGTTTCCGCGCGACAATGAGGTCGATGCCGACCTAATCAACGCGGGCAAGCAAACCATCACCGAGCTGCCGCAATCTGTCTATTTCGACAGTGCTCAGTCCTTCGCGATGATCCGCGGTGGGCACATCAACATGTCGATCCTCGGCGCCCTGCAGGTGGCCGAGAACGGCGATCTCGCCAACTGGATGATCCCGGGCAAGATGGTCAAGGGCATGGGCGGCGCGATGGACCTGGTCGCTGGCGTCAAGCGCGTCGTGATCCTGATGGACCACAACGCCAAGGATGGTTCGGCGAAGCTGCTCAGGGAATGCACCCTGCCGCTGACCGGTGCTGGTGTGGTCGATGATATCATCACAGAGCTAGGTGTCTTCACCATTGGTGAAGGTGGTGTGCACATCAAGGAACTGGCGCCGGGCGTCAGTGTCGATGAAGTGCGCGAGAAGTCGGAAGCGACCATCGTCACCCAGTAATCCAGGCATATCGACGGACGTACGACGCGTCCGGTAGTTTGGAAAGGCCTCGCCCGCGCGGCGGGGCCTTTTTCCATCCGAGGGTCGAACCAACATGAACCGAGACGCGCTGGGAGGGCTTGCCGCCGGGATTGGCGTGCTGTTCGTGTTCGCGGGCTTTCTAGTTGTTTCCCGGTTCGGGGCGACCTCCTCGCTAACCGTCTATGACATGGCGGCCTGTCGCTTTGGCGTGGCCGGGGTCGCGACTATTCCCGTCTTGTTCATCGTGCGGTGGCCGCGCATTGCGTGGTGGAAGACGGCGGTGATCGGCATTACCTCGGGCGCGCCGTTCACCTTGTTCGTGTTCGGCGGCATGTCCTTTGCGCCAGTGGCCCATGGAGGCATTGTTATCAACGGTGCCATGCCCATCTTCGCGGCCTTGCTGGCCTGGGCAGTGTTCGGGGTGCGGCTAGGCGGATGGCGGATCGCGGGCGTGGCGATGATCGTCCTCGGTGTCGCGGCGACGGGCTGGGACGCCCTGTCCTATGGGGAGCCGGGCCAGTGGCGCGGGCACCTGCTGTTTCTGGGTGCAGCGGCCTGCAACGCGACATTCCTGACCTCGGTGCGTGGGTGGGGGCTGACGGCGCTGCAATCTCTGAGCGTAGTCAACGCGCTAAACCTGTCGATCTACATTCCCCTCTGGTTACTCTTCCTACCCAGCAACATGGTGGCTGCGCCATGGGAGGAGATTGCGATCCAGGCGGTCTATCAGGGCATCGTCGCGGCCTTTATCGCCTCGATCCTGATCGCCCATGCCGCGCGGATGCTGGGCGGCATGCGCCAAGCCGCAGTCATGTCCGGCGCGCCGGCGGTGGCCCTGCTGATGGCGATCCCGCTGCTGGGGGAATACCCGTCCGATATCAGCATTGCAGGCGTGGTGATCGTAACCGCCGGCATTCTCATCGCGCTCGGACCGGGCCTGTTGTCGGGAGCGGCCTTGCCGGGCCGCGAGACGGTAAAGCCGTGAACGCCGCACGCCCTAGCTTTGCGGTGGGGGTGGCGTGCGGCCTCGTGGTGCCGTTCATCTGGGGCGGCTGGATCGTTGCCTCCCGGTTCGGTGTCCTCAACTCGCTGACCCCCTTTGATGTGGCCGCGCTGCGCGTCGGTGTGGCCGCCATCATCGTCTTCCCGCTTTTCACCATTCGCGGCTTTGCGGGACTGCCTCTTTGGAAGGGGGCGGTCATTTCTTTCGGAGTTGGCGCGCCTTTTGCTCTGACATCCTTCGGCGGTATGTCGCTAGCGCCGGTGATCCATGCAGGCGTTCTCACCAATGGCAGCATGCCAATCTTCGCGGCGATCCTTGGCTATCTCTGGCTACGCGAGCATCCGACCGGGCCTCAGCTATTTGGACTGCTGCTGATCGTCGCCGGGGCGGCGATGCTGGGTGGTGACAGCTTCTCGATCAATACGCCTGCGCAGCAATGGCTGGGCGACCTGCTGCTGGTGGGGGCGGGGCTGTGCTTCGCGATCTATATGACAGTGCTGCGGCGCTGGAACGTGACCTTTTTGCAGGCGGTAATCGCGATCCCGATCATCAGTTCCGCTGTCTATATCCCGATCTGGATGCTGTTCCTGCCCTCAGGCCTGCTGAACTTCAATGTATTCCCGCCCTGGCAGGAAGTGGTGTTGCAGGCCGCTTACCAGGGCGTCGTGGCGAGCTTTATCGTCGTCATGCTGATCACCCGGGCCACACAGTCCATTCGCGCCACGACGATGGCAGTCTTCTTGGCGGGTGCCCCGACGCTGGCCGTATTGCTGGGGGTCGCGCTACTGGATGAGGTGCCAACCTCCATCGCTTGGGCGGGGCTAGTCGTGACCACCATCGGCATGATCCTTGCTGTGGGACGGCGGCGCACTGCCTAGCGAACTTATATGCCGAGGATGGTAGCTTTGTGTGCGAATCGAAAGGGATTGCGCTCGGGATAGGGCTAGGATTCGTTCTGGTTACGGACCCTTTGGTCGCTCGTGTCATGGTCAGTCATGGGAGCGGTCAGCCGTCGATATCGATCACGACGCGGCCCGTGGCCTGCCGGCCCTCCAGAAGTGCCATCGCCTTCGGCACGTGGGCCAACGGGAAGACCTGCGAGATATGGGGTTTCAGCCTGCCCGCCTGCCACCATTTGCCCAACTCCTTCAGGCCCCTGCGCAGGGTTTCGGGCTCCCGGGTGCGATAGGCGCCCCAATAGACACCGACGATGGCGATGTTCTTCACCAACAGATAGTTGGCCGGAAACTGCGGGACATCGCCGCTGGCGAAGCCGATCACAAGGAAGCGTCCGGCCCAGGCCATGGACCGCATCGCGGCTGACGCCAGACCGCCGCCCACCGGGTCATAGACCACATCGACGCCGTTACCGTCGGTAAGCTTTAGGATTTCCGCACGCAGGTCGGCCTCGCTGTAGTTGATGGCGTGATCCGCGCCGCGTTCGACAGCCAGCGCTAGTTTCTCGGGCGTTGAGGCTGCCGCGATAACCGTCGCACCTGTCGCCTTCGCGCATTCTACCGCCGTTAGGCCGACACCGCCGCCCGCGCCCAGCACCAGCACCGTCTCACTGGGCTTGAGCTCAGCGCGATGATGCAGCGCCAGATGCGAGGTGCCGTAGGCCACCGCGAAGGCCGCCGCTGTAGTGTCGTCCATGCCGTGGGGCGTGTGGAAGACGGTGTTGGCGCTGCACACGGCCTGTTCGGCGAAGGCGCCGGAGGAGGTGAGCGCCATCACCCTATCGCCAGGCTTGAACTCGGTGACGTCGTCCGCGACCTCGATGATCTCACCCGCGCCTTCCAAGCCCGGCGCGAAAGGCAGATCAGGTTTTTCCTGATAGTTACCGCGCACCAGAACGACGTCTGCGAAGTTAACCCCTGCGGCGCGCATGCGGATGCGGACCTGTCCGGGGCCCATCTCCGGCTCGGGCAGTTCGCCTAGTTTCAAGTCGGCCGGTTCGCCCCAGTTCTCGCAGACGATTGCGCGCATATTTTCCGTCTCCCGGTTACTAGAATTCCAGAGCATCGAAGGGACGCAATGTCCCGACGTCATGTCCTGCCCAGTTGGTTTGAACCTGCGACAGGCGAAGCGTCAATGTCATCTGCACGCCTCGCGCCGTCGTCGATCTTGAGGGCGACACCAAGCCCCAGAGCAAGAAGGATCCCGACATAGAGGCCTTTCACACCACCCTTCACCAGATCGTCCGCATCAGCGGCGGAAATGACGTCGGTCGCGAACGCGCCGCTGCTGTGCAGATAGAACTGCTCTGCAGCGATGGCCCCGAGATGACGGCTTTCCACCATGGTGCCGGCACGACTTCGACCAGCATCGGATTGGCCACACTGACGGGCGCCAGCGTTTTATGTGCGTGCGGATGCGGGTGTCCATCCATGTGCTCACCTTGCCCCGCCCCAAGGGGGTGTGCAAGTTAGTAGCGACGCGCGTGACGGGATGGAGACGGCATGAACGAAAGCAAAATCCGCGGTTATTTCAGCGTCGGTGTCGAGGGTATCTCGAAGCCTATGAATGTGGGCGCGATCATGCGCACTGCGCATGCCTTTGGGGCGAGCTTCGTATTCACCATAGGGGCGGTCTATCCGAAGCGCGAGGGTGGGCGCTCCGATACCTCCCGCGCGCCCGAACATCTGCCGCTGCACGAATATGCAGGGCTGGACGACTTCACCCTTCCTCGCGGGTGCCAGCTGGTGGGTGTGGAGCTGACCGATGACGCGGTTGACCTACCTAGTTTTCGCCACCCGCGCCAGGCCGCCTATGTGCTGGGTCCGGAGCGCGGGTCGATTTCTCCCGAACTCACGGCGCGCTGCGATCATGTCGTCAAGATTCCGACACGTTTCTGCGTGAATGTTGGTGTTGCGGCCGCGA
>Ga0181578_10000852_pt1 | contig 29331 bp, 31 predicted proteins | sample 071ome_21_FD_148659 | JGI IMG/M metagenome (GOLD analysis project Ga0181578, IMG submission 148659) | Coastal salt marsh microbial communities from the Groves Creek Marsh, Skidaway Island, Georgia - 071401CT metaG (spades assembly) | ecosystem: Environmental > Aquatic > Marine > Intertidal zone... | reverse complement strand
GCCTCGCTCACGAAGTAGCGGTGGTAGCGGTTGTACGAGGTGTGATAGCCGGTCTCCGTCACGTAGATGGGCGCGCCGCGCTTCAGCCTATCCACCAGCTTGGTGATCTGCGGGATCGTCCTCCACGACGGCACGAAGTACGCCTTGGCCGGTGAGCCGATGGGGTAGAGGTGCATGCTCCATGCGTCGATGGGCACCCGATGGCGGATCATCTCCTTCGCGAAGGTGATCGTGCCCACCGAGGAGTCGGCCTTGTCGCACGCGGATCCACCCACCGGTCCGGTGACGCCCGCGGTGACGATGGACGCCGGGCTCGCGGCCTTCACGCGCGGGTAGGCCGCGGCCACCAGGGCCGAGTACTGACGGGCCGATGTCATGACGTACCGGCCCTTCTGGCGCCGGCACTGCGGGAACCAGAACGTCGCGATGTTCGGCTCGTTCCAGATCTCGATGCGTCGCACCAGCGGGAGCACCCCACCCTTGCCGTCCGCCCACGTGCCGTTGTACCGGCGCGCGATCGCCGCCGCGAAGTACGCGGCGTCGGCGATGCGCGGGGCGGCGTTGGGCTTGCCCGTGCGCCCCGCCCATGTGGGGGTCCAGTAGTAGGTGATCATGGGCGTGATGTCACGCGCCACGAGCCCGCTGATCATCTGGTCGTAGCGGCTCCAGTCGTAGGCGGGATCCGCCGGGTTCATGGGGTCCGCGGGTCGCGTGGGCGCGACGCTCCGCCAGATGACATCCACGCGCGTCACCTTCGTGCCGCTCGACTGCAGCAGGTCCAGCCGCTGGTCCAGTGCCGGCCCGCTCAGGTTGTGCAGCTGGTCGTCCTGCAGCGCGGGGATCGCGCCATGCGCGGGAATGGCCAGCGCCAGCGCGGCCGCCCCTGCGAGCGCGCCCGTGGCGATGCGCATGCTCATCGGACCCTCCCCGCGATGCGGACTGCGGTGGACCGCACCGAGGTGGTGCGCTTCCCCTTGGTCACGCGGCGCGTGATGCGCTCGAACACCGCGACGCGGGTGCCGTTGGTGGCAACCGCCGCGATGGCGCCGCGTGCATCGGCCACCTTCCGGGCCGACCCCCCGCGGCTCGTGAGCACCGTGCGGCCCGCGCCGATGGCGATCGCCCGTCCGCCGGCCGCGATGCGCGGTCGCTTCGCTCCGCGCCACACGATCCGCACCCGACCGGTCGCGACATCGGTGCGGGTGACGCGGTAGCCACCGCGACGCACCACGGCGGCGATGAACCGCGGCGTCGCACGCACCTCCAGCACCCGTCCGCCCTGGCGGGCCTCGCGCAGGTTGGCCACGCCGTCGTCGGCGGGTACCCCGAAGCGGATGAGGCTGCCGCCGCGATCCGCCCAGGCGGCGATGCCGGTGGTCACCGATGCGAGGCCGGGGCCGGTGTTGCCGGGGATGGCCGCGGAGGTCTGTCGTTCCTGGTACTCCACCGGGTCGGCGGATCCCAGCACCGCTCCGTCCCTGGTGCCGGCGATCCACCGCACGCGGGTTCCGTCGAGGCCCGAGGCGTACGGATGCGGGGCATCCCCGGCGCCGTTGCTCGACACCACCACTTCCTGGCCCTCGGGGGTGCAGCACCAGGTCACGGGTCCCGCGAAGGATGCCCCCGACGCCGTCAGCGTGAATCCACGGGACACGCCAGTGGCGCGGATTGCCGAACCGGTGAGCGCGCCCGCGCTGGTGCGCACGGTGACCGGCTTTGTCACACCGCTGATGCGTGTGCCCGATACCCGCGCCCGGCTGGCGTCGGTGCGCCAGTACGTGAACGTGCGGGTGCGTGCCGGCTGGGCGTCCGCCCACACCAGGGTGCCGCCCGCCATGTCGGCGCTGATCGCACCCCATCCGTTGACGTTCGTGGCGGCGATGGCCGTGCCGGCCGATGCGCTGCACACGAGGGCGGCGATGCCCGCCAGGGCGAGGCGCCCGCCGCGCCATGCAGCGGGCAGGGCGCGGGGCGCCCCGGTGGCGGTGCGGTTCTCGGGTCGCGTGCTGCGGATACTCATGACCTCCGGTGCGTGCCGATGGAGCGCGGACGGGCCGGGGGTTCGCCCCATCGCGGCGACGAGGCTAGCGGAGCGCCCCGGCCCCGGCGTCCCCCGGGGGTTCCGCCCCACCGTGCGCGCATCACCCCTGCGTGCCGGGCGGCAGCACCGCACGGCCGCGGAGATCCTCGATATCGGTGATCTGCGCCTGCAGCCACTTGGCGATGTCGTTCTCGCTGATCACGTGGCGGATGGCCTCACCCCGTGCGCGGCGCTCGGCCCGCGGCATGGTGAGCGCCTGGTGCAGGGCCTCGGCCTGCGCCTCGATGTCGAACGGGTTCACGCCGATGCTGAATGCCCCGATCTCCTCGTAGGCGCCGACGTTCTCCGACAGCACGAGCACGCCGTCGCGCTCGTTCACCAGCACGGATTCCTTGGCCACGAGGTTCATTCCGTCGAAGATCGAGTTCACGAGCATGACGTCGAAGTGCTTGTAGGCCGTGACCGCGAGGGGCAGGTTGCTCTCGAACCGCAGCTCGATGGGCATCCAGTCGGTGTTGCCGTGCTTGGTGTTGATGCGGCTCACCAGATCGGTGATGCGCGTGACGTACTCCACGTACTCCGGCACGTCCTGCCGCGAGGGCTGCAGCATGGCGAAGAAGGTGATCTCCTCGTGGAACTCGGGGTGGCGATCGAGGAACGCATCGAACGCCGTGAACCCGCGGAGGATGTTCTTGGAGAGGTCCGTGCGGTCCACCCGCACCACCAGGTGCCGGCGGCGCCGCCGCAGGAACGTGGCCTCCTCCTGCCGCACGGCGTCGCTTTCCGCCAGTTCGGTGAACCCGCGCGCATCGATCGAGATGGGGTAGTGGCGCACTGCCACGGTGCGCCCGCGGTAATTCACCGTGAGGGCCTCGTAGTCCACCTCGAGGTCCAGCAGGTCCTCACAGGACAGCAGGAAGTTCCGGGCGTAGCGCTGTGTGTGGAAGGCAACGATGTCGTTGGACAGCAGGCCCTCGACGATCGCGTCACGGATGTGCGGGGGCAGCACGCGCCAGTAATCCGGCTGGGGCCAGGGTATGTGCACGAAGAAGTGCAGGAATGCCTCGGGCGCCCGCGCCCGGATGCGCGCGGGTGCCGTGTACAGGTGGTAGTCGTGGATCATCACGACGGCGTCGGGACTCGCCTCGAGGGCCTCGACCACGGCGTCGGCGAACAGGTCGTTGGCCACCACGTAGCCCTCCGACCATGCCGCGAGTTCCTCCTCGCGGATGTCCGGCACGTTCGACAGATCCCACAGGTAATGCTGGATGAACCACAGCATGGGGTTGGCAACCACGTTGTAGTAGCGCTCGTACACCTCCGGCTCCATCACCACGAAGCGCCCGGTCGTGGACGTGCCCGCCTGCGGGATGGGAAACGGGCCACCCGCCTCGGCGGCCACCCGCCGGTCGCCGTCCTCGATGGCCGCCGAAACCCACAACGCCGGGACGATGTCGATGAGTCCTGTGAGGGCCGTCACGAGCCCGCCCCCGGAGCGCACCACGCGCGTGCCGCCCTCCCCGTCGTCGATGAAGCCCACCGGGCCCCGGTTCGAAACCAGGATGAGCGGCCGCCGCTCCATGCGCCAACTGTACTCGCGATCCCGCGCCCGGCGGGTCGCCGGTGCGATACTGCGCGCACATGCTGAACGGGCGCCTCTACCGGCTCTCATGGCTCGTCGCGGCGCTTGCGTTGCTCGTGGCCCTGCTGACGCTGGAAACTCCGGGCGGCACCCCCGACCCGCCCCTCCCGCCTGCGTTCGACGCGGTGGCCGCCCGGGGCATCGCCGCGGACCTGGCCGAGGTGGCGCCGGAGCGCGTGCCCGGCACCCGCGGGGATTCCGCCTCCGCCGCGTGGATCGCCACCCAGCTGGCCGCGGTCCCGGGTGCCACCCCGGTTCGCCGGCAGCGCTTCTCGGTGCTCGGCCCCTCGGGCCGCGTGATCACCGAGAACGTCTACGTGGTGCTGCCGGCGCGGACCGGCGCGGCCGCGGCGCCCGCCCTGGTCATCTCCGCACCGCGCGATGCACCGCCCGGCGTCAGCGGCGGGGAGAGCGGATCCGCCGTGCTGGTGCAACTGGCCCGCTCCCTGGGGGCCGTCGCCCGCAACCGCCCCGTGGTGCTGGTGTCCACCGGCGCATCCACCGTGGGCAATGCCGGCGCCCGCTGGTTCGCCAGCCGGTTCTCCGGGTGGCCCATCGCCGCCGCGGTCTCGCTGGATGATCCGGCCGGGGCACCCGGTGGCCTGCACATCTGGGACGACGGCCAGGACGGGCGACGGTCGATCTCGGTGGCATCCGCCGCCGAGCAGGCGGCGGCGCGCGCCGATGCGCCCGTCGTGCCCGCACCCGGGCCGTTCCCGCAGATGGCGGGCATGGCCGTGCCCCAGACATCCGGGGACCAGGCCGCCTACATCGCGCTGGGGATCCCCGCGGTCTCCCTGGCATCCCGACCCGAGGGCCCCGCCACGGGTGGTGGCCTGCCCGCGGAGGACTCCCTGGGTGATGCCGGGCGCACCGCCGAGACCCTCATCGCCTCCCTGGACGAGGTGGACGCCCTGCCGGCCCCGGCGGCGGGGGTGATCATCAACGGCCGCGAGCTGCGCCCCGTGATGAGCCGGGTGGTGATCCTGCTGCTGGCCCTTCCCCTCCTGGTGGCGGCTCTCGACCTCGCCGTGCGCCTGCGGCGGGCAGGCGTGCGCATCACGCCGTTCGTCGCGGCACTGCTGTGGCGCTTCGTGCCCGTGGTCGTCGCGTTGCTGGTCGCGCACCTGCTGGCCACGGCCGGCATGATCGCGCCCGCTGCAGGTGGATGGCCGCCGCTCGCCGAGCAGGTGCCCTTCGACCTCGCCGCGATGGTGGCGATCGTCCTGTCGGTGGGCGCCGGGGTGCTGGCCTGGCTGGCCGTGCGCCACCGGGCCACCCGCCGCGACGCCGAGGTGGCGTCGCGCGCGGCGACGGGCGTGATCGCGCTGGGGGTGGTGTGCGTGCTGCTGTGGCTCGCCAGCCCGTTCGGCCTGCTGGTGGCACTGCCCGCCGCCCATGCGGCACTGGTGGCCACGCGGGCGCGACGGCCATGGCAGGTGCTGGGCCTGGCGCTCGTGGCGGCTGCGCCCGCGGTCCTCCTCACGTGGTGGGTGGCCGGACGCATCGACCGTGGCATCCCCTACTCGGCCTGGTACCTCATCGAGACGACCGCATCCGGCGCGCGTGGTGTCATCGGGCCCCTGCTGGCCGCTGCCGTGCTCGTGACCGTGTGGAGCCTTGGCTCGCTCGTGATGTCGCGGGTGCGCCGTGGGCTCGTGGCATCCGGTCCGTACCGGCCGGTACCCACGGAGGACGAGCGCATGGCCCGTCGTGGTCGGCGCCCGCTGCCGCGTGCGTCGCTGCCGGGGCGGCGCGGCTGATGGCACCCCACCGCCTCATCTCCGTCGTCATCCCGGTGTTTGACGAACGGGACTCACTTGAGGAACTCGTCGGCGAGGTGCTGCCGGTCATGCGCGGAATCGGCGCGCCGTTCGAGGTCATCTTCGTGGACGACGGCTCGCGTGACGGCGGCGACCTGGTGCTGGCCGAGCTGGCCCGCCGGCACGACGAGATCCGCGTGGTGCGCCTGCGCAGCAACTTCGGCAAGGGGGCGGCGCTCACCGCCGGGTTCCGCGAGGCGCGCGGCGAGGTGGTCATCACCATCGACGCCGACCTGCAGGATGACCCCGCGGAGATCCCGCGCCTGCTCGCGGCACTGGACGATGGCGCGGACCTGGTGTCGGGCTGGAAGCAGCACCGCAACGATCCGTGGAACAAGACCGTGCCGTCGCGTGTATTCAACGGGGTCGCACGCCGCGCCTCGGGCGTCGACCTGCACGATCTCAACTGCGGCTTCAAGGCATACCGCGCGGATGTCGTGCGCGCGCTGGCCATTCCGGGCGAGATGTACCGCTTCATCCCGGTGATCGCCGCATCCGAGGGCTTTCGGGTGGCAGAGGTGCCCGTCAATCACCGCGCCCGGCGTCATGGGCGATCGAAGTACGGGTTCGAGCGCTACCTGCGCGGCCTGCTCGACCTGATCACGATCTCGTTCGTCGGGCGCTATCGCCACCGGCCGATGCACTTCTTCGGCGGACTGGGCCTCGTGCTGTTCCTCGTGGGCGTGGGGATCTCGGTGTACCTGACCATCGTGAAGATCCTGGGCCAGGCCATCGGCGGGCGGCCACTGCTGATCCTGGGCGTGCTGCTGATCGTCGTGGGGATACAGCTGTTCACCATCGGCCTGGTGAGCGAGCTGATCCAGCGCGGCCGCATGCGCTCGGAGGACGACGAGGCCACCTCGCGCATCGAGCGCGTCATCCGGGGGTGACCCGGCCTCCGAAGGTGGAGTGGGTGGGCACCTACGAGCGCGCCTACCCCCGCACCCGGGTGCTGGTGGAGGGGCTCCGCGCGAACGGGGTGGGCGTGGCGGAGCGTCACCGGCCCGTATGGGAGCGCACCCGCCACAAGGCGGGGGGCTTCCTGGCGCCCACGCGCCTGGCCCGCGCTGCCGGCTCATGGCTGGGCGCATGGGGTGGCATCGCGATGGCGGAGTCCCGCGCGGCAGGCCCGGTGGACGCCGTGGTGGCGGGCTACCCCGCTCAGCCGGACGCCCTGCCGGCCAGGATGGTGGCGGCGGCACGCCGCGCACCGCTGGTGGTGGACATGATGGTGTCGCTGGCCGACACGCTCGGTGATGACCGCGGGCGCGCGGGCCCGGTGGGCAGCCGGGCCCTTGCGGCCGTCGATCGGCTGGCCCTCGGCGTGGCCGACCTCGTACTCGCGGACACCCGGGCCAACGCGGAGTTCCTGGGCGAGCGCTTCGGGGTCGCGGCCGGGCGCATGATGGTGCTGCCGGTGGGCGCCGAGCCCGGCGCCTTCCCGTGCACGCCCCTCCCCGCGGGCCCGTGCCATGCGTTGTGGTACGGGAAGCTCTCGCCCATGCATGGCCTGGACGTGGTGCTGGACGCCGCCCGCATCCCGGGTACCCCCGCGATCAGGCTGATCGGCGAGGGGCAGCTGGACGCATGGCTCGCGGGGGAGCTCCGCCGCGAGCCGCCCGCGGCACTGCGCCACGTGCCATGGGTTCCCTACGGGTCCCTCGGCCGGGAGGTCTCGGCGAGCGGGATCGTGCTCGGCATCTTCGGCCGGAGCGCGAAGGCGGCGCGGGTGGTTCCGAACAAGGTCTTCCAGGCGATGGCCGCGGGCCGGCCGATCATCACCGCTGACACGCCGGGCATCCGCGAGGTGCTGACCCACGGGCGCGACGCCGTGCTGGTGCCGCCCGGTGAACCCGCCGCGCTGGCTGCCGCGCTCATCGCGCTCGCCGCGGACCCGGCCGCGCGACGGGCGCTGGGCGCCGCCGCGCGCCGCCGGTACGAGGAGATCGGCACGCCGGAGGCCGTGGCGCGTCCCCTTGCCGCGTGGCTGCGGGAGCGTGCCCGGTGAGCGGCCGCGGGTGGGTGCGGTGGGCCGGCCTCGTGGCCGGCCTGGCCATCATCGGGGCGCTGGCGTGGACGATCGCCGACGCCTGGGATGTGGTCACGTCGTTTGACTGGCAGCCCTCGGCGGGATGGCTGGCCCTGGCCGTCGTGCTCGCCCTCGGATCCCTCGTGCTGTCGGCACTCGCGTATGAGGCCATCCTCGCGGGGCTGCACCGCCCGCCGCCCCCGGTGCTGGCCACGGTGTCCGCCTGGGCGCGCTCCCTGCTGGGCCGGTACGTGCCGGGCAACCTGCTGATGGTGGTGGGGCGCGCGGTGATGGCCGAGGCGCACGGGGTGCCGAAGCGCGTCACGGTGGCGGCCACCACGTACGAGCAGGTGATCGCCCTCGTGTCGGCATCGCTGCTCGCGGTGGTGGCCCTGCTGGACATCGGCTCCTCCAGCGCGGTGGGGCCTGCGGCCTGGCTGGTGCTGGCCGTGCCCCTGGCCGCCCTGCTCCTGCACCCCCGTGCATTCGGTCCGGCGTCTGCGTGGGCGCTGCGCCGCGTGCGCCGCGAGCCGCTCGCGGTGCTGCTGCCGTTCGGCCGCGTCGTGCTGATGGTCGGGTGGTACCTGCTGACCTCTGCGCTGCTCGGCCTGTCGGTGTGGGCCTTCATGCGGGGGGTGGGCGGACCGGAGGTCGGTGACCCCGTCGGGGTGGCGTCGGGCTTCCTGCTGGCGTTCGTGGTGTCGATGCTTGTGTTCATCGTGCCGTCGGGCCTCGGCGTGCGCGATGCGGTGCTGGCGCTGGTGCTCTCCCGCCAGGTCCCCGGCGGGGTCGCGGTGGCGCTGAGCGTGGGCTCGCGGCTGTTCCTGATCGCCGTGGAGCTGGTGTTCGTCGGCGTGGCGGCATTCGCGGGCCGGAACCGCGGCCGGCCATGAGCACGGGACGGGCATCGCGGCGCATGCGCGAGTGGCGCCTGGTGCGTGACCTGCCGCTCACGCTCGTGCTGGTGCTCGCGGCCACGTGGGCCGCGCTGTTCTCATGGCTCTCGGTCGCACGGCATGAGAGCTGGTGGACCGGCCGATTCGACCTCGGGAACATGGTCCAGGCCATCTGGAACACCGCGCACGGGGACTTCCTCATGGCCACGAACGCGGCGGGGGAGCAGGCCTCGCGGCTGGGGTCGCATGTGGACCCGCTGCTGGTGGTGCTCGTTCCCCTGCAGTGGATCTCCGACTCCGCGGTGCCCCTGCTGGTCGCGCAGGCCGTGATCGTCGCCGCGGGCGCCGTGCCGGCGTTCCTGCTGGGCCGGATGTGGCTGGGCGATGACCGTCTCGCCGTTGCGGGCGCGCTGATGTGGCTGCTGTACGCGCCCATCCAGTGGGCGGTAGTGACCGATCTGCACGCGGTCACGCTCGCGGCGCCGCTGCTCATGCTCGCCATCTGGGCGGCCGAGGCCCGCAACGACTGGATGCTCGCCGTCGCCGTGGCCCTTGCCCTGATGGGAAAGGAGCAGGTGGGGCTCGCGGTGGCCATCCTGGGCGTCTGGATCATCGTGCGCCAGCGCCGGTGGATCACGGGCGCCATCGTGTCGGTGGCATCCCTGGCCTGGACCCTGATCGCCGTTCTGGTGATCATCCCGGCGGCCGGCACCGACCTGCCCCGCCCCTTCGGCGAGCGCTTCGGCCGGTTCGGCGATACCCCCGCGCAGGCACTGGTGGGGGCCCTGTCGCAGCCCGTCGAGGTGATCACGACCATCGGGGGGTGGCAGAGGCTGTCGTACCTGCTCGCCCTGCTCCTCCCCCTGCTGTTCCTGCCCCTCTTCGCCCCGTTGCTCGCGGCGGCGGCGCTGCCCGACCTGCTGCTGAACATGCTGGCCGACTGGTGGCCCAACCACTCGATTGAGTTCCACTACGCCGCGGTGCCGAGCCCGTTCCTCGTGGCGGCGGCGATGCTGGGCCTCGCAGGGCTGCGACGCCGCAGCCGGCCGGAGTGGCTGCGCCGCATGCTGCGCCCGGCCGGGGCCGTGGCGCTCGTGCTCGTGGCGGCGGGCGCGCTCGGCACCCTCGTCACCGGTCCCGTTCCCATCGCCCCGTCGCTGTCGCGTGCGACCGAATCGCGCCTTCAGCAGTACCGGCCCGGCCCCCATGCCCGGGTGCTCGACGAGGCCGCGGCGCTCATCCCCGCGGATGCGGTGGTGTCGGCGGGCAACGGCGCCGGGGGGCATCTCTCGGCGCGCCGGCGCATCCTGGTGTTCCCCGAGGTGGATGACGCCGCATGGGTCATCGTGGACCGCACCCGGCCGGATGTGTTCGATCGCCTCGATCCCGCGGGGTTCGCCTACTGGCTGGATCGCCTGCGCGCCCGGGGGGACTTCCGGCTGGTGTTCGACCGGGATGGCGTGATGGTGTTCCGGCGCGTGGGGGGCGAGGGCGGATGAGCGCGCGCAGTCGGATGCTGGGGGTGGCGGTGGTCGCCTGTGGTGCCCTGATGGCGCTGCTGCCGGTGCTGCCGTGGTACGCCGCCACCCTGCGGTCCGGCACGGCCTCGCTGTCCGGCTACGGTGCGGGCGGGGCCTCGTGGATCCTGCCGGTGATCGGGGCCGCACTGGCGTGCGCCGGCGGGCTCATCGCGTGGTGGCACCCCGTGCCCGGGTCGCGCACGGCGCGTGCGCTGGGTGGCGTGGTGATCGTGCTGGCGGCCGCCGGGGCGGCGTGGACGGCGCTGGTCGCCCTCGCACCCAGGGTTGACGTGGTGGTGGTGCGCACGGGGGTCCCGGACGCACCGCTCAGCGGGGAGTGGGCGATCGGCGTCCTGCCCCCGGCATGGGCGTGCCTTGCCGCCGCAGCGCTGGCGGGCATGGCGGGGATCCTCCTGATGGTCCCGTCACGCCGCTTCGGCGGCGCGGAACACGGCGACCCCTAGGGGGTCGGGGCAGGCGCCGGAGCCGGAGCAGGCGCCGGAGCCGGAGCAGGCGCCGGAGCAGGCGCAGGCGCGGGAGCAGGCGCAGGCGCAGGCGCGGGAGCAGGCGCGGGTGCGGGGTCGGGCGCCGGCGCGGGATCGGGCGCCGGTGCCGTGGGCGCTGTCGGTGCCGTGGTGGCGGGTGTGGTCGTCGTGGTGCCCGGCTTCGTCTTCGTGGTGGTGTCGGCGGTGCTGGTGCTCTTCGCCGAGCTCACCACGTACGAGCCCGCCGACTCGGTGAAGTCCGACGAGAACGCCGACCACTCGACGGCGTTCTTGGGCAGCGGCCAGTCGATGTCGCCGTCCTTCGCCGTGACCGTGCGCATGAAGTCGCCCCAGATGCGGGCGGGGAACGTGCCGCCGGCCACGGTGATGCCGCGCACGCCCCTCATGCTGCGCCGCACCCCGTCGTCATTCGGATAGCCCACCCACACGGCGCACACGTACTTGGGCGTGTAGCCGACGAACCATGCGTCGGTGTAGTCGTCGGTCGTGCCCGTCTTGCCGGCCACCGCCCCGCCGATGTTGGCCGCGGTGCCGGTGCCGCCGGTCACGTTGTTGCGCAGGATGCGCGTGACCTCATAGGCCACCCCGTCGGGGAACACGCGGGTGCGCTTCGGCGTGGCCAGGTCCCCCTTGGGGATGCCCTCGCCCAGGTCGGTCATCGCGACCGGCTTCACGCGGTACCCGCCGTTGGCCAGCGGCGCGTAGGCCGCGGCCATCTCGAGTGGCGTCACCTCGCCGGATCCCAGCCCGATGGACGGCACCACCGGCAGCGTGCTCTCCACGCCCATCCGCCGTGCCATGTTGACCACGCGGTCGGGCCCCACGTCGAGCGTCATCTGGATGTACACCGAGTTGTCCGACGACAGCGTGGCCTGCGCGATGGGCGTGGCCCCGCGGTAGGACTTGGAGTAGGTGGCCACCTCGATCGGTCCCCACTGGGGGTCATCGATGTCGATGGGCTTGCTGTCGTAGATGGTCGAGTACGGGTTGATGCCGTCGGCAATGGCGCGCGTGAGCACGAAGGTCTTGAAGGTGGAGCCGGGCTGGCGCCGCGCCTGGGCGGCGTAGTTGAACTGGCTGTCCTTGCCGTACTCGGTGCTGGTGGCCATGGCGCGGATGTACCCCGTGCGTGCATCCAGCAGCACGACGGCCACCGCGGGGTCACCGGGCTGCCCCAGGTTGCGGGCGATGGCCTGCTCGGCGGCGCGCTGCAGCTTCGGGTCGATGGTGGTGCGCACCTTCAGGCCGCCCTGCTGCACGCGCTCGTCGCCGTACTCGTCGATCAGCTCCTGTCGCACGTAGTCGAAGAAGTAGCCCTCCTTCTTGCGCTCGTACGTGCGGCCGCGCTTCAGCTGAAGGCCCGATGCCTTGGCCTCGTCGGCCTCGGCCTGCGTGATGTACCCCTGGCTGGCCATCTCCTGCAGCACGGTGTTGCGGCGCGCCCGCGCGTCATTGGGGTTCACGAACGGGTTGTAGGCGGACGGTGCCTGCGGCAGGCCGGCGAGGAGCGCCGCCTGCGGGAGGCTGATCGCCCACACGGGCTTGTCGAAGTAGGTGAGCGACGCCGCCTGTACCCCCACGGCGTTCTGCCCGTAGAACACGCCGTTCAGGTACTTGGCGAGGATCTGCTCCTTGGTGAAGCGCTTCTCCACTTCCTGCGCGAGATGGGCCTCCTTGATCTTCTGCGCGATGTCACGGGGCGCGTCGGGGTCGTACAGGTTCTTCACCAGCTGCATGGTGATGGTGCTGCCACCCTGCCGCAGCCCGTCGTTGCTCATCGCATTCCGCGCGGCCGCGCCCACCACGCGCACCCAGTCGACGCCGTCATGCTCGTAGAACCGCTTGTCCTCGATGGCGATGGTTGCCTCGCGCAGGGAGATGGGCATGCGCGACAGGGGCAGCTCGGTGCGGTTGGTGACGCCGGCGATGTACCCGAGCAGCTTGCCGTTGCGGTCATAGATCCGCGTGTTCTGGCCGAGTCCCACCGGCTTGAGGTCGTCGATCTCCGGGAGGTCGTTCACCACCCGCTGGTAGCCGGTGGCGAAGCCCACGCCCAGGACGGTGCCCAGCACGATCAGGGCCATCAGGATCACCCTGCCGGCGCCGATGCGTCCGTGGCGCGCGCGGCCCTCGCGGCGTCGCCGCATGCGGTTGATCTTCATCGCGCCCTGCCTGGGATGGGTCGGATGTCCCAGGCCACGCGGCCCGTGCGGTAGTCGAGCAGGCCGATCACCTGCGGCGGGCCGCCGTTCACGCGTCCCGTGACCACCCAGTTGAGCTCGTCGTCGACCTGCACCGTGCGGCGTGCGGGCAACGGCCCGGTGCCGCCCGTGGGCACCGGGACGGTCCAGTCATCCGGGATCGCCCGCAGCGATACGTCCGAGGCCACGGCCGGGGCCCCGGCCCAGGCCTGCGAGGCCTGCTGCCAGGCGGCATCGGCGGTCCCGAGTCGCGGATTGCGGGACGCGACCGCGGCCTCCCACAGAAACGCCCAGCCCGCGACCGGATTGGCCAGGTAGTCGGAGGACGGCCGCTCGGCGTAGGCGGTGGCCGCGAGCGACGGTGCCCAGAAGGCGACGATGGCGCCGCCCGCGATCATGGCGGCAGCGGCGGGCCCGGGAATGCGGCGGGTGCGTGGGGCGTCGTGGGTCGTCATTGCGGCAGGCACGGGCACGGCCGCCGAGTATAGGACCGCCCCCGCACCGGACCGTTCGCGCCGGTTGCCCCTTACCCTGCCCGGCGATGACCTCCATTCCCGTCCGCGCGGTGACCCTGGATGCCTTCGGGACCCTCATCGCCATGGATCCCCCCGCGCCCCTTCTGCGCGCGGCGCTCGCCGACCACGGCTACGCGATTCCCGGGGACGTGGTGGAGGACGCCCTGCGCCGTGAGATCGCCCACTACCGGGCGCGCATGCACATCGGCGCGGACGCCGCGGGCGTGGCCGCACTGCGGGCCGAGTGCGGCGCGGTGCTGGCGGACGCGCTCGGGCCGGCCGGGCCCGACCCGGCCACCGCCACGCAGTTGCTGCTGCGATCGCTGCGCTTCCGGTTGTACGCGGACGTGCCGGGCCTCCTCGATGCACTCGATGCCCGGGGCGTGCGCATGGCGGTGGTGAGCAACTGGGATGCGGGCCTGGCGGGGCATCTGGCGCGCCTGGGGGTGGCGGACCGGTTCGCCGTGGTGTTGGCGAGCGCGGCAGCGGGCGCGGCCAAGCCCGACCGGGCGATCTTCCTGGAGGCGGCCCGCGCCATGGACGTGGACCCGGCCGCGGTGCTGCACGTGGGCGACCGCCGCCATGAGGACTACGAGGGGGCGCGGGCCGCCGGCATGCGGGCCGTGCTGCTGGATCGCACGGGTACGCTGCCCGGCCCCGACGTCGTTCACTCCCTCGACCACGTGACGACGGCCTTCACCCCATGAATCCCACGCGCACCACCTACCTGCTCGGCGTCATCGTCATCGCGACGATGGCCGCCATGTACCTGCTGGCGTTCGTGCTGGGCGCCGAGCCGCTGCCGCTCGCGGCGGTGTTTGCGGTCGGGGTGTTCGCCGCGTTCGGCGCCGTGATCACGCTGCGCACCTCCCGACCGGTGCCACATCCCCGGGTGCGCGAGGTCGTGGTCGCGCTTGGGGCCACCGCGATCACCCTCTTCATGGCACGCGACATGGAGATACCCCAGCTGGTGGCCGCCGCGTTCGTGGCCACCAGCCTGGGTGTGATGGCACTGCCGGGTGGACCACTCGATGCCGTCTCCGCGGGAGCCGGCTACACGGGGTCGTTCGTCGGGCTCCTGACGCCGGACATCACCCTGTCGTGGCACTGGGTGATGCTGGCGGGCGGCCTCGCGGGCCTGCTGTGGACGCTCATCGGCCCCGCGGTGATGGATGGCGTGGGCGGGCGAATGGGCGTGGTGGGGTTCATGGCGTCCTCGGCCATCTACGCCGCGGCGTCGCTCACCGGCGAGGACCACAACGCCGTGCTGCTGCCCGCCGTCGACGGCATGGCCCATGCGGCGGTGATCCCCATCGGTGCCTTTGCCGCGCTCATCACGTGGACCCTGATGAACCGTGCCGCATGGGGGTTCAACCTGGCCTCGGGGCTTCCATCGCTGGTCGTCTGCGGCGTGGTGGCGATGGCAGGCATGGGCGCCACCGGCACCGTGCTGGCCGCGTCGTGGTTCGGAGGGACCTTCGTAGGCGGTACCTCACTGCGCCGCCTCCCCTCCGCGGCATGGCTGGGTCTCGCAGGTGCCGTCTACGGGGCCTTCATGCTGCACTTCGAGGGCCCCCTGCAGGGGCATGTGGGGGTCATCGGCGTCACGGGCACGATTTCGTGCCTGGCCGTGATCGGCGTCGAGCGCCTCATCCGCCCCGATGCCCTGCCGGCCCTGCTCCCCGCGCGCCTAGCGGGCCAGTCGGGTGTGCCGCAGTAGGGTGGCCAGCCCCTGCTCGAGCTCGGCGGCGCACATCGTGCCGTCTGCCTGCTGGCACTGCCGCAGCCTCTGGCCGATCAGGTGCAGGCCCACCTGATCGAGGGCCGCGGTGACGGCCGCCAGTTGCACGAGCACGTCATCGCACGGCGCGTCCTCGTCGAGCATGCGCTGCACCCCGCGCAACTGGCCCTCCGCGCGCCGCAGGCGCTTCATGATCTGCTCGTGGGTGGGCGGCCCCGATGCCGTGGTGGCCATGGCGGCTAGTGCGCCCCGCAGCCGCAGCCGCCGCCGTGCGCATGGCCGCCCGATGACGGCGCCGCCGCCCCGGCCGCGACCTGGCTGGCGGACCGGCAGGCCACGAACCCCGTGATGCGCTGATCGGCACGGGCGCCGCACGACGGGCACGGGCGGTCCTCGTCGCGCAGGAACCCCTGCCGGAACACCTCGAAGTCGTGCCCGCAGCCGGGGCACCGGAGGTCGTAGGTGGGCACCGGTCAGCTCAGGCCGAGGGCCTGCTCGATGCCCGCCCGCGGCATGGCGCCCACGGCGTTGCGCACCAGCTGCCCGTTTTGGAACAGGCCGATGAACGGGATGCCCTGGATGCCGTAGGCCTGGGCGATGGCCGGGGCCTCGTCCACGTTCAGCTTGCCCACCACGATGTCCTCACGGGCCCCCGCGATCTCCTCGATGACCGGTGCGATCATCCGGCATGGGCCGCACCAGGGCGCCCAGAAGTCCACGAGGACGGGCTTCTCGCTCTCCAGCACCAGCCCCTGGAAGGTGTCCGCGGTGATGTCGATGACGTCCGCCATGCTGTCGTCTCCTCAGTCGGCGGACGCGCTCGCGCCCGCGTGGTCCGTGGCCCCGGCCGTGCCGGCCTCCAGCCACCTCTCCGCGTCGATCGCCGCCATGCAGCCGCTGCCTGCGGCGGTCACGGCCTGGCGGTAGACGGTGTCCTGGACGTCCCCGCATGCGAAGACGCCCTCGATGTTCGTGTAGGTGCTGCCATTGGCGGTGCGCAGGTAGCCGTCGGCGTCCATGTCGAGCAGCCCCTCGAACAGCGTGGTGTTGGGCTGGTGGCCGATGGCCACGAACATCGCGGCTGCCGGGATGACCTCCTCCGCACCCGACTCCACGTTGCGCACGCGCACCCCGGTGACCACCTGATCGCCCTCCACGTTCGTCCACCACGGAGTCCCATCGAACGGTGATCTTCGGGTTCTCGAGCACCCGCGTGGCCATGATGGCCGACGCCCGGAACTCCTGGCGCCGGTGCACGATGGTGACGCTCTCGCACATGCGGGTGAGGAACAGGGCCTCCTCCATGGCGGTGTCGCCGCCGCCCACCACCACGACGGGCTTGTCCTTGAAGAAGAAGCCGTCGCAGGTGGCGCAGGCGCTGACGCCGCGGCCCATCATCCGCTGCTCCCCCTCGATCCCCAGCCACTTGGCCGATGCACCCGTGGAGACGATGACCGCCGTCCCCTGGTGCTCGTCGTCGCCCACCCACACGCGGAACGGTCGTGCGGAGAAGTCCACCCGGCTCACGTCGGCGGTGATGAAGCGCGTGCCGAAGCGCTCTGCCTGGCGACGGAAGAGCTGCATCATCTCCGGGCCCTCGACGCCCTCCGGGAAGCCCGGGTAGTTCTCGACGTCGGTCGTGATCATCAAGCGCTCTGCCTGGCGACGGAAGAGCTGCATCATCTCCGGGCCCTCGACGCCCTCCGGGAAGCCCGGGTAGTTCTCGACGTCGGTCGTGATCATCAGCTGCCCGCCGGCGCCGTAGCCCTCGATGACCAGGGGCTCGAGCCCCGCGCGCGCCGCGTAGATGGCCGCGGTCAGTCCTGCCGGGCCGCTGCCGATGATGATGACCTCGTTCACGTCCCCCACCGATACCCCCCTCCGGTATACGGCGAGAGACTATCAGGAACGGCTGATGGTGAAGACGAGCCTGTTACCGGCGCCCCAGGGCCTTCGCCCGGCGGCCCAGTAGGTGCGCTTCTCATCCGCCTGCGTGCGCTGGATCAGCCGGCCGTCCTCGAGGGTCACGAGGCCCCACGCCAGCAGCACGCCGATCACCACGCCCTCGGCCGTCCCCCCGCGGCCGAGCACCGCGACGAGGAACAGCATGGTCGCGAAGGCCGAGATGAACAGCAGCACGCCGCTGAGCGCGGCGAACCTGCGCCAGTCCGACGGGGCGGCCGCGAGCATGCGTCCTCCCTCGGCGGGTTGGGCATCGGGGAGCCGGAGCGATGGCAGCCCGCCTTTGCGCAGCCACACGCGCAGCAGGGGGAAGAACACCAGGCCGGTCAGTCCGGTGATGCCCACGAGGGCGCCCAGCCAGGTCCAGGTCCAGCCGTCCTCCGAGGTGGCCTCGAGCACCACGGAGACCACCATGAGCAGCAGCGCCACCACGATGATCTCCACCGAGTACATGCGGGCGAGGCGGGCGTAATCCCACAGCAGGTCGCGCGCGCCGATGCGCACCTGGACGGGCTTCTGGCGCCTCTTCCTGGCCACGGCGGGGAAGGCTAGCCCGCCGGGGTATACCGTGGGGCGGTGAAGGAGACCCTGCTCCCCGCGCGCCTCCGCGCGATCCGTGCCCGCCTGCGGGCGAGCCCGCGGTGGCGCTGGATGGCCATGACCGTCGTGGCGGGCGGGATGATGCTGTCGGTGCTGAACATCAGCATCGTCAACATCGCGCTGCCGGACATCTCGCGGGACTTCGACGCCAGCGTGTCGGGGGCGGGATGGGTGGTCACAGGGTTCCTGGTGACCCAGGCGGTGCTGCTCCCGATCGCCGGACGTGCGGGGGACCTCTACGGACGCCGCCGCATCTTCGTGCTGGGCGTGCTGGTGATGGTCGTCGCCTCGGCGCTGTGCGCGATCGCGTGGGACGAGCCGTCGCTCGTGGTGTTCCGCATCCTCCAGGGGGTGGGCGCGTCGGCCATGGCCCCCACGGCCTACGCCTACACCGCCATCCTGTTCCCGCCCCGCCAGCGGGGCCTTGCCATCGGCATCCTCACGGCCATCATCACGGTGGCCCCTGTGGTCTCGCTGAACATCGCGGGCGTGCTGGTGGGGATCTGGGGATGGCGCAGCGTGTTCTGGTTCACGCCGGTCGTGGGCGCATTCGTCCTGGCGGGGGCGGCACTGGTGATGCACCGCCGCCCCCCGGGGCCGCCGCGCCCCTTCGACCTGCTGGGCGCGGCCCTTGCGGCCCTGGGGCTGTTCCCGATCCTCACCGCGCTGACGGGAGCGGCCTCCTGGGGATGGGCATCACCCCGCACCCTCGGCCTGCTGGCGGCGGGTGCCGCGGGCCTGCTGCTGTTCGCCTGGCGGGAGTCGCGCGCGGCGGACCCCATGCTCGACCTGGGCCTGTTCCGCCTGCGCACCGTGAGCAACCCCAACATCGCGGGCTTCTGCGTAGGGGCTGCCATGTTCGGCACCCTGCTCCTGCTGCCGTTCTACTTCACGGCCGTGCTGGGGTACAGCGCCCTCACCCTGTCGCTGGCCATCACGCCGATCGCGCTGTCGTTCATGATCGGCTCCCCCACGTCGGGGCGCCTGCTCACGCGCGTGGGGAGCGATCGGATGATGCGCGTGGCGGTGTGCACCGCCATCACGGGCGCGGTGATCCTGGCGGCCGGGTTCGGTGCGCAGTCCTACGGCATGGTCGTACCGGGCATGGTGGTGATGGCGCTCGGGCTCGCGGCGTCCACGGCGCCGATCACCAGCACGGTGATCCACGAGGTGCCCGAGGACCGCCTGGGCGTGGCGTCCTCGCTTCCGAACGTGTCGCGCTATGCCGGGGGCGCGCTGGGCGGGGCACTCCTCAGCACCGTTCTGGCCATGTCGGTCCCGGTTGCCGTGACGGCGCAGGACGGCCTGGTGGCCGAGCCCTTCCGGGAGCAGGTGGCCACCGGGATGCGCAATGCGCTGCTGGTGGCGGCGGGGATCCTGGTGCTGGGGGCCATCGCGGCATTCCGCTCGCCGCGGGTGATCGGGCCGGGCGCCACCATCGTCGCGCAGGTGCAGGGCACCGGTGGGCGCTCGCGATGACGCGCGGCTCGTACCTGGCGCTGATCGCGCTCCTGGTGTTCACCATGGGCACCAGCATCATCACCCCGCTCATCCCGCTCTACCAGCAGGAGTACGCGCTCTCGAACGGCGTGCTGATGCTGCTGTTCGCCACCTACACCGCCACGGTGGTGCCCACGATGCTGCTCGCGGGGAACGCCTCCGACCGTCTGGGGCGCAAGCGCCTGGCCATCCCCGCGATGCTCGTGATGACCAGCGCGTCGCTGGTGTTCTCGTTCACCGATGCGGTGCCGCTGCTGTTCGTGGGCCGGGTGCTGCAGGGCCTCGCGATCGGCATGTACCTGGGCGTGGGCACGGCGTTCGTCATCGATCACGCCCTCCCGGGTGCGAAGGCGCTCGCATCGATGACCGCCGGTGCGGCGTTCCGCATCGGCTTCGGCCTCGGTCCGCTGTTCGCCGGCATCGTGGCCCAGTACTGGGGCAATCCCCTGCACCGGCCGTTCGAGATCCACGTGGTGCTGATGATGGTGGGGCTGGCCTGCGTGCTGGTGGCGCGTGAGACCGTGCGCCGCCGCCCGTACCGGTTCGAGATGCGCGTGGGGATGCCCCCGGGCCAGGGCATCGGATTCGCCGGGTTCATCGGCCCCGCAGCATTCACGATGTCCTTCATGGAGGGCACGGTGCTCTCGCTCGTGCCGCTCTTCCTCTACAACACCCTGGGCGCCACGAACGTGGCGATCGCCGGGTTGTGCGGGTTCCTGGTGCTGGGCCTCGGGGGGATGACGCCCATCGTCACCCGCAACGTCGACCCGCGCCGCGCCGTGATGATCGGGGTGGTCATCTCGGCGCTCGTCACCTGGCTCATCGCCGGCGCGGCGTTCGTGGGCAGCGCCGCGATGGTCGTGGCCGCCGCCGGCATCCTCGGCTTCGTGAACGGCATGATCCTGCAGGGCGGCACGGTGATCTGCGGCACCATCGTGCCGCTGGAGGAGCGCGGAAAGCTGATGTCGGCCCTGTACATGTGCGCGTATGCCGGCACGGTTCCCACGGTGGGCCTCGGGTACCTGTCGCAGGCGGTCGGTCTGACCAATGCGCTGATCGTGTTCAGCTGCATTGCCTGCGTGCTGGCGGCATGGATCGTGCTGGTGGGTCGTCGCCTGTTCCCCCGGGTCATCCCCTATGTCGAGCGCGTCACGATAGGTTCCCCGGCCTCATGAGTGATCAGGTCGCATCGATACTGAAGGGCTGGGGCGAGCCGGCCTACCGCCTGCGCCAGGTGGAGGACGCCCGACGCGCGGGTGCGCGCGAATGGGCCGAGGTGACGACCCTGCCCCTGTCGTTGCGCGAGCGGCTGGAGGAGGTCGTGCCCCTCTGGAGCGTGGTGCCCGACGCCATGGCCGAGAGCCGCGACGGAACGCTGAAGTGGCGCCTGCGCACCGCCGATGGGCTGGCCATCGAGAGCGTGCTCATCGCCCATGCACGCGGCCGCCGCACGCTGTGCGTGTCCAGCCAGGCCGGGTGCGCGCTGGGCTGCCGCTTCTGCGCCACCGGTGCCATGGGCCCGGGCCGTGATCTCACCGCCCGCGAGATCGCCGACCAGGCACTGCTGGCCGCCGCGGTGGCCCGGGAGGCGGAGGCCCGGCTGGGCAACATCGTGTTCATGGGGATGGGCGAGCCCCTGCAGAACACCGGTGCGGTGTTCGATGCCATCCGCGAGATCCACGCGCCGACGGGCCTGGGCCTCTCGGCGCGGTCCATCGCCGTGTCCACGGCCGGGTGGGTTCCCGGAATCGAGGAGATGGTGTCGTTCGAGGTGCCTGTGCGCCTCGCGCTGTCCCTGCACGCCGCGGATGACGACACCCGCTCTGCCCTCATGCCCATCAACAACCGCTGGCCGATCGCCAACGTGCTGGCCGCCTGCCGTCGCTACGCCGACCGCACAGGGCGGCGCGTGTTCATCGAGTACCTCCTGCTCGACGGCGTGAACGACTCCGCGGCCGATGCCCGGCGCCTGGCATCCCAGTTGCGCGACGGCCGCTTCCACGTGAACCTCATCGAGTACAACGCGACCGGCGGCGCGTACCGCGGGTCGCCTCCGGAGCGGGCCCGGCGGTTCGCGGAGGAACTCCAGTCGGCGGGCCTGCACCCCTCGTTCCGCCGCTCGCGCGGTGCGGACATCGCCGCCGCGTGCGGTCAGCTGGCGAACACGCCGGCCTGAGCCACGGCCCGCGGCGCAGGGTGGGTCCGGTATCGCGGTGGCGGGTACTCGCCGAAGCGGGATCGGCACGTGCGGGGGCCGCACGTGCGGGATCCCCGGCTGCGATCCCCGCCACCGCGATACCGGACCCACCCGTCGACGCCCGTGCGCCGTGGCTCAGGCCTGCAGGGCCTCCGCGCCGGGGGCGGCCAGCACCACGTGGTACTCGCGCACGTCGTACTCGGCGACGCCCTCGGTCACGTAGGGATCCGCGGCGATCATCTCGTCCACCTGGTCACGGGTGACGCCCGTCGCCACGAGGACCCCTCCCCGGAGGGGCTCCTCGCGGCCCGCGGCGATGATGCGCCCCGCCTCCGCGTTGGCGCGCACCCATCCCCGATGGGCCTCGAGGTGGACCTCCACCTCGTCAACGGGCTTCAGGTAGCGGCCGAGCAGCAGGAACATCGCCCGTCAGACCTTGCAGGTGGCAAGGGACGCCAGCAGCCGGTCGGCGTCAGGCGTCTCGAGGGGAACAACCTGATCGACATCGACGATCACGCCGTTGGCGTCGATCACGTAGGTGCAGCGGCCTGCGATACCGGCCTGATCCAGGTAGCAGTCGTACGCCTGGGCAACCGCGCCCTTGGGGTGGAAATCAGCGAGAAAGTGCACGACCTCCGCCCCGAGAGACTCCTTGAATGCCTTGAGGGACGCCTTGTTGTCAACGCTGACCCCGATCACGACTGCTCCCTCAACAGAGTCCGCGTTGTTGACGATCGAGGTGAACCACGGCGTGCAGACGCCGGAAAATGCTGCAGGGAAGAAGTTGAGGTACACGGGGGTGCCGCGGAACTGCGAGAGGGTGACCTCATCGCCGTTGCTGTCCACCAGTGTGAAGTCCGGAGCCTCGCTGCCGACCTCGAGAGCCATGTCGTGTCTCCTGCTGATTCGCGTGCGTATGGGGAACTGCCGTCACAGTACCGGCCCCGGGGGCGCTGCAGGCAGGGAAGTGCGGGCACCTCGTGGAACCGGGACGCACCTACCCCCCGGACCATGAAGGGACCCCCATGTCACCCATGAACCAGGAGAGGGCCGCGGGCATCACGATGGCGCTCACCTACGCCGTCGGTGCGCTGGGCCTCGGCATCGGCTTCTCCACCGCGTTCTCACCATCGCCCGACCTCCGCTGGGCGTGCCTGTTCGCCGTGGGCCTCGCCGGGCTGCTCTCGTTCGTGCGTCACTCGCTCATGCACCGCGGTGATGCGGCGCGGATGGGCTGGGACAGCGGCACCACCAACCCCTTTCAGATCGAGGTGGGGCTCGCGAACCTCGCCTGGGGCCTTCTGGCGGTGATCGCCGTGGCCCTGTCGTGGGGGCTGGGCGTGTACGCGGCGTGCTTCCTGGTGTTCGGCTTCTACATGGCGGGCGTCACGGCCCTCAAGGCGATCCGCTCATCCGCCGGGCACCCGGAGGAGTGGCGCACCGTGCTTCCGGCGGGCGCCTTCGCCGCCATGCTCATCGTGATCGGTGCCGCCGGGATGTCGGCCCTGCCCTAGGCCCTGCGGGCCGCGGTCATCCGGCGTCGGCGATGGCGACGGGGATGACGTCGGCCAGGTCCCCCGCCAGCACCACGGTCACCTGCTCGCGGGCCTCATCCGGCACTTCCACGAGCTCCCCCTCGTTGTCCGCGGGGATGATCACCGTATGGATCCCCGCGCGGAGGGCGGCCAGCACCTTGTCCCGCACGCCGCCGATCGGCAGCACCTGCCCGGTCAGCGTGATCTCGCCGGTCATCGCGACGTCCGGGCTCACATGGCGGCCGGACAGCGCCGAGACCAGCGCGGTGGCGATGGTGATGCCCGCGGACGGCCCGTCCTTCGGGATCGCCCCGGCCGGGACGTGCACATGGATGTCATGCGTGCCGAAGAAGTCATCGGGTAGGTCCAGCCCGAACTCGCCGCCGCGCGCACGCACGCACGTGAGGGCCGCTTGCACCGACTCGCGCATCACCTCGCCCAGTTGCCCGGTGACGACCACCGAGCCCTTGCCGGGCATCACGCTGGCCTCCACGAACAGGATGTCGCCGCCCGCACCGGTGACGGCCAGGCCCGTGGCCACGCCGGGCTCCGACGTGCGACGCTTCACCTCGGGGTGCACCCGCTCGGGGCCGAGCATGTCGCGCACCTCATCCGGTCCGATCGTCTCCGTGCCCTCGCGCCCCTCGGCGATGTCCAGTGCCGCCCGCCGGAGCAGCGCGCCGATGCGGCGCTCAAGCCCCCGCACCCCCGCCTCGCGGGTGTACTCGCGGATGACCGTCCCGAGCCCGGCGTCGGTGATGTCCACTGCGTCCGCGGGCACCCCGGTGGCCTCGACCTGCCGTGGCACCAGGTACTGCCGCGCGATGTGCAGCTTGTCGTCGTCGGTGTACCCCGGGAGCGCGATGACCTCCATCCGGTCGAGCAGCGGACGGGGGATGGTGTCCAGCACGTTGGCGGTGCAGATGAACAGCACCTTCGAAAGGTCCAGCGGCAGGTCGAGGTAGTGGTCGCGGAACGTCGAGTTCTGCGCCGGATCGAGCACCTCGAGCATCGCCGACGACGGATCGCCGCGCACGTCCGCGCCCATCTTGTCGATCTCGTCGATCATGATCACGGGGTTCATGGACCCGGCGTCGCGGATGGCCCGCACGAGCGTTCCGGGCATCGCGCCCACGTAGGTGCGCCGGTGCCCGCGGATCTCCGCCTCGTCGCGCACGCCGCCCACGCTGATGCGCGCGAACTCGCGTCCGAGGGTGCGGGCGATGCTGCGCCCGAGCGATGTCTTGCCCACCCCCGGCGGCCCCGAGAACAGGATGACCGTCCCGGCGGCATCACCCTTCAGCCGTGCCACGGCGAGCTCCTCGAGGATGCGCTTCTTCGCGCGCTCGATCCCGTAGTGGTCCTCGTCCAGCACGCGGCGCGCGCGCTCCAGGTCCAGGTCATCCTCGGTGTACGTGCCCCAGGGGATGTCGAGGATCCAGTCGAGGTAGGTCCGGATCACCTGGTGCTCGGCCGACTGGTCGGGGATCCGGCCGAGCCGCGTCAGCTCGCGCTCGGCGGCCGCGCGCACCTCATCGGGCAGTGGTGCCTCGTCCACCCGCCGGCGCAGCTCGGTGATCTCGGCCTCGTCGCCCTCGCCCAGCTCATCCTGGATGGCCTTCAGCTGCTGGCGCAGCACGAATTCCCGCTGGCCCTGCTCGATGTCCTGTTCCACCTCGGCCTGGATGCGCGCGCCCAGTTCCAGCACTTGGATCTCGCGCGCCAGGATCTCGCTCAGGCGCCGGAGCCGCTGCGATACGCGGGCCTCCTCGAGCAGTTCCTGCTTCTCCGCCACCGGCAGCCGCAGCGACGACGCCACCAGGTACGACAGCGTGCTGGGGTCCTCCAGGTTGGCGGCGGCCATCTGCAGCTCATCCGGCAGGTACGGCACCAGGTCCACCACCCGGGCGAACGCGCCCTGCACGTTTCCCGCGAGCGCCTTGAGCTCGTCCGATTCCTCCACCACGTCGGGCACCTGGGCGGCGGTCGCCACGAGGAAGGGGTCATCGGACGGGAAGGCCGTGAGCCGCACGCGCTCGCCCCCGTGCACCAGCACGCGCATGGAGCCGTCGGGTACGCGCAGCATCTTCTCGACGGTCGCCACCACGCCCACGTCGTAGAGGTCGGCCGGACCGGGCTCGGGGGTGTCCGCGTCGCGCGCGGTCACCAGGATGAGCCGGCGCACTTCGCGGTCCATCACGTCGTCCACCAGGTGGATGCTCCGCTCCTCCCCGATGGCCAGCGGGGCGACGGCCTCGGGGAACACCACGGTGCCCTTCAGTGGCAGGACGGGCAGCTCCGCAGGCCACTCGATGCCCGGCGGCGGCGCCTCCTCCTCCGCCGGCGTCACCATGACGTCCTCCGCCACGGTGTTGCCGCCCACCTCCACCGGAACCGCGCCCGGCGTGCCGTCGTCCTCGTCGGCCATCAGCCGCCCCTCACGTTCACCTGCACCGCCTCGGGGCCACGCCGCGGGGCGAGGGGGAGCGTGATGACCAGCATGCCGCGGTCGTAGTCGGCGGTGGCACCATCCACGTCCACCGGTGCGCCGACGCGCAGGCGCCGCTCGAACCGACCCCACTCGATCTCCGCGTGCTGGTACACGCGGCGCTCCCCCGCGGGGCGCCTGCGCTCGCCGCGCACCACGAGGAGGTCGTCGTCCACCTCCACGCCGATCGCCGCCGGGTCCACACCGGCAACGTCCAGCTGCACGACCACCCGCGGGGGGTCATCGGCCAGCCATACGTCGGCCATCGCACGCATGCCCGCCGCCCGCGGCGGCATCCCCCCCCCGGCGAGTTCCGCGAACATCCTGTCGAGCTCATGCTCGAGCCTGCGGTACTGCACGAGCAGGTCCTCCTCGGCGCGACCCATGCGCCACAGGCTACCGGCGCGCCGCATTCCGGCGGAACCCGGCGGTAGGGTAGGCCCCGTGACAGGTCCAGAGCGCACACGCCGTCGCCGGCCGTCAGGCCCTCCCGTCGGGGGCTGGGGCTTCGGCGCCGCGGGCATCCCCGGCGGGGCCTGGGCCGGCCTGTCGGCGATCCTCATGGTGGTGGCCATCGTGCTCCTCGCCACTGATTACACCGGCTACGGGGCGCTGCTGGTGGTGCTGGCGTTTGCCGCTGCGGTCAACCTGGTGCCGTGATCACCGATCCCGTCGCCCTGGCGGACGCGCTGCGCGCGGCCCGTCCCGCCGTGGAGCCCGCCGACCTCGCGCCCGAGGAGCTCGACGACCTGGTGCGCGCGGCGGGCGGGGACCCGTCGGATGCCGCGCTGGTGGGCCGCGCGGTGGTCGAGTGGGAGCGCATGCTGCCCTAGCGGGCCCCGGCCACCGCCAGGTCGAGCCGCGCGGCCAGGGCCTCAGCCAGGGCGTCCTCCACCGTCACCCGGTCCCCGTTGCCGCCCTCGGCCGCGATGGAGGTGGCCGCCACCTCCGGCGCCCCGCACGCGCTCATCCGCGCGAACCACGCCGGGTCGGGATCGGCGTTCAGCCCCACGCCGTGCATGCTCACGCCCTCGCGCACGCGGATGCCCACGCTGCCCAGCTTCCGGCCCTGCACGTAGGTCCCCATCGCGTCGTGATCACTCACGGCGCCCGGCACACCGCACGCGTGGCAGGCATCGGTCATGGAATCGACGAGGGCCTGCACGAAGCGCCGCACGCCGGGGCCGCGGCGGAGGTCCATGAGCACGTAGCCCGTCACCTGGCCCGGACCGTGCCAGGTCATCTGGCCGCCCCGGTCGGTGGCCACGCACGATGCGCCGAGCGCGGCGAGCGCCTGATCGTCGATCCACAGGTCGTCACGTGTGCCGTGGCGCCCGTAGGTGTACACCGGGTCGTGCTGCAGCAGCCAGAGCACGGCGGGCGACGTGCCGTCGCCGACGCGCTCGGCGATCACCTGCTGCTCCCGCCAGGCCTCGTGGTAGCCGATGCGCCCGGTGCGGCGCAGCCGGGCGGGCCGGGTCATACCAGCAGCGCGGCGGGGTGCTCCAGCAGTTCCGCCACGCGGCCGAGGAACGTGGCCGCCTCCGCGCCATACGCGATGCGGTGGTCCACCGACAGCGACAGGGTCATCACGTCGCGCACCACCACGTGCCCGTCCACCACGACGGGACGCGCGACGGCGCGCCCCACCGCGAGGATCGCGGCCTCGCCGGGGTTGATGACGGCGTGGAACCGGTCGATGCCGAACATGCCCAGGTTGCTCACCGAGATCACCGACCCCTCCAGCTCGTCGGGCCGGAGCTCCCCGGCCCGGCCGCGCCCGGCCAGGTCGCGCACCTCGGCGGCGATCGCGGGCACGCCCTTGGCGTCGGCGCCCCGGATCACCGGCACGATCAGTCCCCCCGGCACCGACACCGCCACGCCCACGTCCACCGACGACGGCACCACCAGGTCGTCGCCATCGAGTTGCGAGGCCATGTCCGGGCGCTCGCGCACGGCCATCGCCACCGCGCGGATGACGAAGTCGTTCACGCTCGGCCGGTTGGCCTCGGGCAGCGCCACCCGCAGGTCGGCGCGGGCCGCGGCCAGCGCGGTGGTGTCGACGTCGCGCTCGAGGACGAACTCGGGGATGGCCGTGGCCTGCTCCATCCGCCGGGCGATCGTCCGCTGCAGGCGGGTGAGGGGCGTGCGCCGCCCGGCGGGCCACGATCCCGTGGCCCGCGGCGCGGGCGGCGGCGGAGGCGCGGGCGGCTCCCCGGCCGCAGCCGTCGACGGTGCGGCCGCGGCGGAACCCCCGAGGACCGCCTCCACGTCGGCCTTCACGATGCGGCCCCCGGGCCCCGTGCCCCGGATGGTCGCCAGGTCGATCCCGGCCCGTGCGGCGATGCCCCGGGCGAGCGGTGACGCGGCGGGACGCCCGGTGGCGTCGCCGACCTCCGCCGGGGTGAATACGCCGGCGATCGAGCCCGCCGTACCGTCATCGGCGGTGGGGATGCCGGTGGCCAGAGACTGCTTATCCGGTGCCGGCGGCGCCGGTGCCGGCACGTCATCGCGCACGGCCTCGATCTCCTGGGTGGGGGCATCGGGCACCTCCATCGCGCCGGTCGCCCCGGTGTCGGCCATGGCGGGGGCGCCGTCCCCGCCGATCTCCGCGATCGGCTGCCCCACGTCGAGGGTGTCGCCCTCCGCGGCGATGATGTGGAGCACCCCGCCCTCGGGCGCGTCGACGGTCATCGTGGCCTTGTCGGTCTCGATCTCCACGAGGGGGTCACCCTTCGCCACGAGGTCGCCGTCCGCACGAAGCCACCGCAGGACGGTGCCCTCCTCCATGGTGTCCGACAGCTTGGGCATGGCCATAGTGCTCATGCGCCGGCCTCCCGCCCGAGCGTGGCGTGGACGGCGGCCACGACGTCGGCTGCCTGCGGGATCGCCGCCTGCTCGAGGTTGCGCGCGTACGGCATGGGGACATCGGCGGAGTTCACCCGCACGATCGGTGCATCGAGCCAGTCGAAGCAGGCGTCGTACAGGTGCGCCGCCACGCCTGCGGCGATTCCGCACTCGGGCCAGCCCTCGTCCACCACCACCGCGCGCGAGGTGCGGCGCACGCTCGCCGCCAGGGTGTCGAGGTCGAGCGGCCGGAACGTGCGGGGGTCGATCACCTCCACGTCGATCCCCTGGGCCGCGAGTTCCTCGGCGGCGGCCAGCGCCACCCACACCATGCGCGAATGGGCGATCACCGTGCAGTCGCGGCCGGGCCTGCGCACCACCGCCTGGCCGAATGGCACCAGGTCGTCCTCGCCGCCCACCGGACCCTTCTTGCCGTACAGACCCTCGCTCTCGAGGAAGATGACCGGGTCGTCGTCGCGGATGGCCGTCTTCAGGAGTCCCTTGGCATCCTCCGGCGTGGCGGGCACCACCACCTTCAGCCCGGGGACGTGGGTGAACATGGCCTCGAGGGAGTGGGAGTGCTGGGCCGACAACTGGTGCCCCGCCCCGCCCGGCATTCGGATGACCATCGGCACCGTTGCCTGCCCCCCGAACATGTAGTGGATCTTCGACGCGTTGCTGACGATCTGATCCATGGCCACGAGCGCGAAGTTGACCGTCATGATCTCGATCACGGGGCGCAGCCCGGTCATTGCCGCACCGATGCCGAGGCCCGTGAAGCCCGCCTCGGTGATGGGGGTGTCCACCACGCGCTGCTCGCCGAACTCGTCCAGGAGCCCGCGGGTCACCTTGAACGCCCCGTCGAACCCCCCGATGTCCTCGCCCATCAGGAATACGGCGTCGTCGCGCTGCATCTCCTCGCGCAGCGCCTGGTTCAGGGCATCGCGGTAGGTCACCTGGGCCGGCGCGTCGCTCATGGGCGCATCAGCGCGCTGCCGCGCGGGTCGTCGTTCCACGGCCGCGCGTAGACATCACGCGCCAACTGGTCCACGGGCACCTCGGGACTCTCCTCCGCGAACGCCGCGGCGTCCGCCACCACGTCGTCGATCTCCGCCTGCATGGCGGCGATGGCGTCGGCATCCATGATGCCCTCCCCCAGCAGCACCCTCTCGAACGTCACCAGCGGGTCGCGGGCCTTCCAGCGCTCCTTCTCCTCGGTGGCGCGGACCGTGTCGGGGTCGCTCATCGAATGCCCGCGGTACCGGTAGGCGAGCAGTTCCACGCATGC
>Ga0181578_10000850_pt1 | contig 29340 bp, 24 predicted proteins | sample 071ome_21_FD_148659 | JGI IMG/M metagenome (GOLD analysis project Ga0181578, IMG submission 148659) | Coastal salt marsh microbial communities from the Groves Creek Marsh, Skidaway Island, Georgia - 071401CT metaG (spades assembly) | ecosystem: Environmental > Aquatic > Marine > Intertidal zone... | reverse complement strand
GTGGTCCAATTTCTGATAATATTAAAGTTTATTTATCTGTTGAAAACAGAGAGTTTGGCGGACCAGTTTCTTATAGTTATTGGCCAATGATGGATGCGGTTGCAATGCAAGACGCTCCTCCTGCAGATTACTATAGCGATGGAACCGATGGATATAACTATGGCTTTGATGCCAATGGTCAAAAAATTCATCACATTGAAACCGTTACTAGAGAAAATGCTGCTGGCGAAGACGAAACATCATATGTTGTCTACAGTAACTATAGACGTATGTATGGTCAAAGACCAGACTCAGAATCAACCCGTTTGACAATCAACGGTAATGCTACTATGGACTTTGGTCCATTGCGTTTAAAAGTTGGTACTCAAACTTATGGTTTTGAAACAGGAAGCTATAGCTACGGAAGAACTCTTGGTGGGTTTAATAATTCCTATATCGGTGAAAGAGATTTTGCGATGGGATATATTAATGCGAGATATACCATTAGCCCACTTTCTTACATTAAGGCTTCACTTTCTACACAAACCTATGAAACAAAAGACGGTAATGAAAACTACTTAGATGACCTTGTTTCTTACGGTAGAAGAACCAAAGATTGGGGTTCAGTTAATTATTATAAAAGAGACTTAACAGGGTTTAATCCAGTTTCACCTGATGAGTTTATTGGTGTTTCAGGGTATGGTAGTCAGTATACATCATATGACAAAAGAAAAACCACTACAAACACTGTAAGTTTCGACTATACAAACCAAATTGGTTATAATGAAATCAAGCTCGGTGCATCTATTGATAATCATGAGATTACTCGATATGGATTGGACGCATCCGGTATTGCTAGAGCAATTGCTCAAGTTGACCTCAATGGTGACTGGGTAGCTAGCAACGATGAAATTATTGCAGCAGGTAGTGATCCAGCAGACTGGAGATTTATCAACTATCGTGCTCTATATGTAACCAACCTTGGATACAATATATATGGTGACGAGTGGAATGGATCATACAATCAAGATGATCACATGTTAGCTCCTGCAGAGCCAACACAGACCCGTTTCTATATTCAAGACAAACTTGAATTTAAAGACGTAGTTGTTCAACTTGGTCTTTCTATTGAAGAAATTGACACCGGCGCTATGGCTCCCGATTCAGATGGAGACGGTTACGGTGACTCAGATGGTTTCAATCATCTATACTTTAATAGACAAAGAGTGAACAGAAACGGTGACGGTAATGGAAACTTTGTTTGGAAAAAAACCAAAAAAGAAACCGCTACTCACCCAAGAATTGGTTTCTCTTTCCCAGTGTCAGACAGAACTGTCTTCCGTGCCAACTATGGTACACACTGGCAAACAGTACCAATGTCATTCCTTTACCTTTCAGACTCACAGCTATCAGCTGATATTTTAGCTGGTAATGCTACCGCTTCTGAAAACCCTGCTTTGAAACCAGAGCGTTCAACTCAATATGAAATTGGTATTGAGCAAAGAATTGGCGCTTTTGCTTCATTGAAGGTTGAAGGTTTTTATAAAGAAAGTAAGGATTATTTAACACTTGCTAATCGTACTGAAGCGTTTACTAACACCGGTGGATCTGACACCCAACAAAATTGGGCTCAGTACTTAAACGGTGACGTGATGGTATCCCAAGGTTTAACTACTAACTTTGAGATGCGAAGAACTCGCGGTTTATACGCTCAGGCTAACTATACTTATTCAGAATCTAGAGGTACTGGATCATATGGTTCACAAAACTTCTACATTACCTGGATTGGTACAGATGATGGCTATCCAAAAGCAATGAACTTGCTTGACTATGACCAAACTCACACAGCAAACATTATCCTTGACTATCGTTCACCTGATCAATCAGGTTTACTAGCGAATACAGGATTTAATGCCGTAATGAGCTTTGGTAGTGGTACGAGATACACACCATCTCAAATTTATAGTACTGTATTTGAAAACCGTTGGGAATTCCCAGAAGGTCCAGTTAATTCTGGTACTAAACCAGCATACACTAATTTAGACCTTCGTGTTGACAGACTAATTAATCTAGGTGGCCTATCAGGAAACCTTTATGTTGCTGTGACTAACGCATTAGACACAGAGCAAATTAACTCTGTTTACAACGGTACTGGTAACGTAGCTGAAGATGGCTGGGTTGCTACAGAAAGTGGACAAGCATGGCTTGCCAATAGATTAGCACTTAACCCTGACGTAGACGCAGCTGCCGCCTATCAAGATATCTTGGCACAGCCAGGAAGATGGGGCGCACCTCGTCAAGTTAGAGTTGGTTTTAACTTAAGTTTTTAATTAATAAGATAAAGAGGTAGATATGAAAATCTTAAAGAATATTACCGTGTATAGTATGGTGATGCTGTATGTTGCTACTTCATTGTTAGTGGCGAGAGATACCAATATCTCTAACATCAGCGCATCAAACTATGTAGACTCTGCCGGTACGTTCGATGGAAACCAGATCTACGCCGATGTTACCAATAATGGTCTATTTTTAGACTATCACATTTCAGGTGATTCAGCCCTAGAATGGCCACAAGGTACCGGTGCTCACTCAATCTTCCAATCTGCTTTGTGGATGGGAGCGACAGTGAATGGTCAAATTCGAACAATCGTTGGGGACTATACACAAGATATGGGTCCAGGCCCTTGGGGCGGTGATCCACTAGCGGCAGTTCATAGAATCTACAAGGTAGAAAAAGCTATGTTAGCTTCACCTTTAGACTTTGATGACTTCCAGCAGTGGCCCGTTGAATACGGTGCTCCATGGGTTGACGTTGATGGAGACGGAGTATATTCTCCGCTTCCAAACGGTCCAGACCATCCTGAGTTTATTGGAGACCAAGTACTTTGGTTTGTCAGTAACGATGGTGACCCTGCATATAAATTGAACTTCGGAACATCTCCTTTAAACGTTGAGATTCAAACCACCATGTTTGGTTTTGATCGTCCTGACGTTTTTGGTGACATGGTTTTCCTAAAACAACTCATTATTAACAAGGGGTCAGACGACTTAATTGATACCTATATGGGGCTATGGTCAGATCCTGACTTGGGCTATGCTGGTGACGACTTTGTTGGTTGTGATGTTGAATTAGGGATGGGTTATGTTTGGAACGATGGAGACGATAGTACTTATTCTAATTTAGATATTGGTACTCCAGCTGCTGGATATGACTTCTTCCAAGGACCAATGGTTCCTTGTGATGCTTCTGAAGACTGTTCAGAGGGTGCAAAGATGTTTGGTACTCGTCATCCTGGTATGAAGAATTTGCAGATGTCCTCATTTGCGTTCTACATCAATGGTGATGCTACTTATACAGACCCTGCTGACGAAGAAGAAGGTTATTATTACCTTCAAGGTTTAAGAAAAGATGGTACTCCATACCCAACAGACATTGCTGGTGACTTATATGACCAAAAATTCTGTTTCTATGGAGATCCAAACGACGCCGCTGGTCACAGTAGTGCAAATCCTATTGACGGAAACTATACCCCATCTGCAGATAGACGTTTCTTAATGTCAGTTGGTCCTTTCACTATGGCTGCAGGCGATTCACAAGAAGTTGTATTTGGTATTTTCCACGCAGCTGGTGGTGGAGCGCTAGAATCTGTTGCATATCTAAAAGAAGTTGATGCACTAGCTCAAACTGCTTATGATATTGATTTTGCACTTCCTGATTCACCTCCTGCTCCTTCAGTTACAGCATCTTCTCTTGAAGATTCTATTTTGTTAACTTGGGAAGGAAACGCCGAAGGATATTTAGCAACCAGTGAGGTTGATCTTGATGCAAACGGAGATCCAACAGACTTTGTGTTTGAAGGATATAATGTGTATCAATACGAAACTGCACAAGGTGCTGGTAAATCAAAGAGAATTGCAACTTACGACGTAATCAACGGTATTACCGAAATTTATGATAACGTCTTTAATGCAGAACTTGGTGAAACCATTAATATTAGAACCCAGTTTGGTTCAGATAGTGGTTTAGCGAGACATCACTCCATTACCAAAGATGCGTTGAATGCAAATTCAAGGTTGATTACCAATAGAAGTTATTATTTTGCAGTAACTGCTTATGGATATAATGCAAATGGTATTCCAAAAACCCTAGAAAGTAATCCAGTATATATTACTGTGAGACCTGAGGTTCCAAATACCTTTAGCATGGGTGAAAATACTGCTAGCTCAGGAGACACTGTTTCAGCAGCTCACGAGGGACCTTCTGGAGGTTCTGTGACTGCAGTAGTAGTGAACCCATCAGCGCTAACAGGTGATTCATATGCTGTTACTTTTGATGACTATTTAGATGGTTATGCAGTAACCAATTGGTCTTTAACTAACACTACAACCGGTGAAATACTTGTTGCAAACAACCCAGTCGTTGGTGGTGTTAATGGATTAACTGGAGACGAGGTAGGTGCTGGTGCAACTCCAATTGTTGATGGTATCCAAGTACAAGTTGAAGGACCTCAGCCTTCTACCATTACTGATATTCAGGAGTGGACAGCTGGCTGGAAAGAAAACGCTGAACTTAGAGATCCAGCAGTTTCATATGTTCCATGGTACAGTTTAGGTACTACTGGATATATTATTGAAAATAGAGCTGGTGAAATTAATGTTGGCGGATATGCTAGAGACTTTGACAGGTTTGAATACTGGCAAGGTGATGATATAGAGTTTGACTTTAGTCATCCCTCATTGGGCTGGAATTATGCTTCAAATAATGTTGAAAGCTATGTTCCTTTCACTATGTATCGACACAATTTTGTTGAAGGTGAAAAACAACCAATGTTCGCAGCATTTTGGGATGCAGACGGTAATGATACGTTTGACATTGCTTTAGATGCAGCCGGAGACCCTGTTCACGAAGGTCCAATATTCCACTCTCCAGGTTGGGATCCAATTTATGGTTATGTATCATTTGATACTACTGGAGACGGTGTAGTAGACTGGTATGATACTTCTGACGCTAATGGCGATGGAGTATATGACAGTGATGCTCAATATATTGTTGATAACAACGCCTTTGATTCAGGTGGTTGTGGATGGGGTGCTTGGTCACCTGCTGCAAACCCTGATCACTACTCAGAGGAGTGGGGTTGTCCAGGTGCTTACTTAGGTAATGGCGCATATGTTGAATATCCTTTCATGACAGCTACCATGTTTACTGACTATTTAGGATATGGTGTTTTACCTGATGAAGCCGGTATTGCTACGAACGCTTATCAAGCTGCAAACTGGACTGGTGCAAGTTCTGTTGTTTTCCAAACCGCAAAACCAAACTCATCAGCTGACACCTTTACATTTAGCACAGCAGGTTTAACTGTTGTTTCAAACGACTATGATGCTGACCGCATTTCTGTATGGCCAAATCCATACTATGGTTACAATCCAGAAGAAAGAGACGCTCTAGATCGTAGAGTGATGTTTAGTCATCTACCTACTGAAGGTCCTGCTACGATTCGTATCTTTGCTTTGGATGGTACTTTAGTTAGAACCATACATCACAATGATACCGGTTCACAGCATGCTACATGGGATATGAAGAACAACTTTGAACTTCCTGTTGCTAGCGGAATGTATATTGCGCACGTAGAGACTAACCATGGCGAAAAAGTCCTGAAGTTAGCTGTAATTCAACCAGAACAACGTCTTGACGTTTATTAAGGAAAAAGGAGAAATGAAAATGAAAAATACATTTAAAATCTTCCTTGGATGCGCAGTGCTGTTTTCAGCGATTACTGCTGGTACCGTTCGTTCACAGGGTACAGCAGGCGCAGCTCAGTTGTTAATTCCAGTTGGAACTTCAACTGTAGCCCTAAGCGGATCAAACGTTGCAACAGTTGCTGGAGTCGATGCATTATGGACTAATGTAGCGGGTCTTGCAAGACACAACTCTGGTTTCCAAGGAACCGTTTCTACCACCTCATATATTGCTGATATTGATGTGACATATGCAGGTATGGTAGTAAGCATGGGAGAAACCGGAACTTTCGGTATGACTATTAAAGCATTAGACTTTGGAGATATTCCAAAAACTACTGCTTTTGCACCAGAAGGTGACGGACAAACTTTCTCACCAAGTTTCTTTACTGCTACTGCAGGATTTGCGAAAGCATTTTCTGACAGAGTAAACGTAGGGGTTTCAGGAAAAATTATTTCTGAATCAATCGAAGAAACATCAGCTACTGGTTTAGCGATGGATGTCGGTGTTCAGTATCGTTTTCCTAATCAACCTCTTACATTTGGTGTAGCTATGAAAAACGTAGGTAGCAGAATGCACTACGATGGTATTAATCTTGACCAAGATCTCGTTCCAGAAGAATCTGAATCTGGGTCATCAGCTGAATCATTTAGAATTGTTGCAGATAACTTTGCGTTACCAACAAGCCTAGACTTATCAGCTACTTATACCCTAATGAATAGCTTAGACTTAAGCACTACATTTACTAACCACTCATATCAGTCAAACACTTTGTCTGTTGGAGCTAAATACTCTTTAGGTTCAGCATGGTTGGGTGCTGCAACTGTTATGACTGTTGGTGACGACCAAAAACCAACCGGTGTTTCTGATGCTGATTGGGATGAATGGAGCGGAACTAACTGGGGCGTATCAATGGGTGCTGGCGTAAGTCTTGACCTAGGTGATTATATGATGCATATTTCATATGCAATGAGAACCGCTAATGAGTGGTTTGATGATCACAGCACCATGCAGTTTACTCTAGACTTTTAATAAGGTTTAGAATAAAAATAAAAAGGGGCTCTTATGAGCCCCTTTTTGTTTAAGAAGAAAATACTATAATTATTCTTTTACAAAGATTTTTTTAAGATTTAGATATAAGCTCGGATTTGGAATGTTCTGTCCCAAGTAGTATCTATCTGTATTGTTATCAAAATGCATTTCCCAATGTAAGTGAGATCCCTTACCGTTGTTTAGGGCGCCTGAGCTTGTTCCGGTGTTGCCAGCCTTTCCAATGACTTGACCCCTGTTTATAATCGCTCCTGGGAATACATCTTCGCTTATTTCTGAAAGGTGTGCATAAACTGTAATCACTCTAAATTCATCAACTACGGAATAGCCATGATCAATGACGACAGCCTTTCCTAAAAGAATGTTGCTGTAGATATCTTCGGGCGTTTTCCCAAGGACGGCAGAAGTTTTTAGATAACTGTTATAAATTTGAATGTTTACATCTTTGTAATCCTTATTGCTGCGAACCACCACTCCAGAAAAGGATGACTGGATGGGGTTTCCCATTGGTGCTGTAAAGTCTATTCCCATATGAATTCCGCTTCTATACTCCCTCTTTGCGTTGGGAAGCAGGTTTTCCCAAGTTGGAACTTCATATCCGGTTGATGGAATAAGAATTTGTTGCTTTAGACTAGAAATGTTTAATGAATTTTTTTGATTAATAAAAAATAAAAGACCATCAAAAGGGTTTATTTCAGCCAATTTATTGTTTTTTAATGATATAGCGCATGATGTTAAAAAAAATGAGACTGCGACTACTATTAAGGCTTTATTTTTCATTTGGGATTATTTTAATTGGCATTACCCCATAATCTAGTAAGATTTTGTTTAAGGTATAGTCTGATTTATTAATATAGACTTGTATGCTGGAACTGTTAAGTATTAAGTAATTCATATTTAGTTTATTTTCATCTATATCGATATCACCTTCTTTTTTAATGTCTAGCCGGAAAAGCATGGTTTGATCTGAATCCTTATTTTCCGAATCGGGTGCCAACAAAAAACGATAAAGTATTTGTTGATTTTCAAACATCTCTTTGTCTTTTTTCCATTCCCCATCCACAATTTGTTCACCATTTTGAAAGGTCTCTGTTTCAAGGAGCCACCCTAATAGATTGTTTTCTGAATATTTTAATTTTTCAAACGAAGGAGGAGATTTAAAGATAGCGGTCGCACCCTTAGAGTTGAGTGTCATGTGCTCATTGGTACTTATAATTTCAGCTACCGTAACATTAAAGATAGATTTCACAGTAAAATGATTATTCGCTTTTTCTTGAGCGCAACATATAGAAATAAAAATGAGTAAAATAAAAGTATGAACTAGCGCTTTAAGTTTAATCATTAAATAGACAAAACCCTGCTTGCCACTAAAAAATAAATTGTTACCCCAATGATGTCAACTGCGGTGGTGACAAATGGTCCTGTTGATATTGCGGGATCATAACCAAATTTTTTAAGAAATATAGGAACAATTGCACCTATTCCTGCGGCAACAACCATTCCCGATAAAATACTTACCCCAACAACAATAGCAATGCCCTGAACGGCCTCGCCCGTTATCCAGTAAGAAAATCCGCCAACCGCTAAACCATATAATATGCCCAACAAGAAACCAACTCCAACCTCTTTTTTTATTACCGAGCTGGCATTCGAAAAATCGACCCTTCCTGTTGCAAGGCCTCGCACCACAATTGTAGACGACTGCATTCCAATGTTTCCGCTAACCCCAATAATTACTGGTATGAAAGCTGCCAACACAACAAGCTCTTGAAGCATAAAATCAAAAATCGATATAATCCATGCTGCACAGATACCCCCCAAGAGGCTTGCCAAAATCCAAGGCGCACGCATGTAGGCACTTTCAGATGTTTTTTTGAGAAGAATTTCTCTGTCCTTACCCACACCAGCCATTTGCAAAATATCTTCAGAGGCCTCCTCCCTAATAACATCCACCACGTCGTCAATGGTAACAATACCTAAAAATTTATTTTGTCTACTGACAACAGGAAGTGCTAAATAGTTGTATTGAGCTACCATTTTTGCAACCTCTTCTTGGTCGGTCTCTGTGGTCGCCGCATTAATGCTAGTAATCATAATATCTTTCAGTCTCTTGTTTTTATTTGAAGTCACAAGAGTTCTAAGCGATATAACTCCCACCAGCTTTTCTTTATCGTCTAATACATATAAATAAAAAATTTTATCATTTTCAGGAAACTCTCTTAGTCTATCAATGCTCTCTTCCACAGTGGTTTTCTGATTGAGCGTAAATGTTTCTTTAGTCATAATACTACCCGCACTTTCGTCAGGATAAGACAAAAGCTCTTCAACCTCCTCCTGATCTTCAGCGTTTAGTTTTCCTAGCACCGCCTCTTTTTTTTCATCGTCTAATGCGCTGATAACAACAGCCTGGTCGTTGGTGTCAAGAACTCGACATATCTTCGCAATGCTTCCGGGACTTTCATTTTGGAGAACATTTTCAATAAGAGGAGAATCTAGCTCTTCTATTACTCTCGATTTATGAAGCGGGGTTGGACATAGTGAAAAAATGGTTCGCTGATCACTAGCAGAAAAAGTTCGCATAATAAGCGCCACATCCGCTTGGTGGGTTTTTAAAAGAATTTTTGTCAAATTAGCATGAGCTTTTCTTCTTAACAATCGTTGAAAAGTTGTTTTTAGTATTGAAATTTCAGTTGAGAAGATTGCTTTTTTCATTGATCTATAATTTCTATAAATTAAACTTACTTTATGTTAGATTAAAGAGTATTTACATGTCAAAAATCACAAAACAATCAGAAAATTTTTCAAAATGGTATAACGAGGTAATCGTCCAGGCTGATTTAGCAGAGCACGGACCAGTAAAGGGGACAATGGTTATCAAGCCCTATGGATATTCGCTTTGGAATAATATTAAAAACGAGCTGGATAAACACATTGTAGAAAGCGGCCATGAAAACGCCTATTTTCCGCTTTTTATTCCAAAAAGTTTTCTAGAAAAAGAAGCTAAACACGTTGAGGGTTTTGCCAAAGAATGCGCTGTAGTTACCCACTCCAGGCTTTATGTTGATGGGGAGTCGTTAGAGGTTGATCCAGCTTCTAAACTGGAAGAGGAAGTGATAGTTCGACCAACTTCTGAAACAGTTATTTGGTCCATGTTTAAAAAATGGATTAATTCTTACAGAGATCTGCCAATAAAAATCAACCAGTGGGCTAATGTTGTTAGGTGGGAAATGCGCACAAGACTTTTTTTAAGAACTTCAGAATTTTTGTGGCAAGAAGGTCACACAGCACACGCAAGCAAGGAAGAAGCAATGCAGGAAGCACTTGACATTGTTCAAATTTACCAAAACCTTTTTGAGAATTTTTTGTCAATACCAGTCACTGTTGGTAGAAAATCTGAATCAGAGCGATTTGCTGGAGCTGAAGAAACCTTTACAATTGAAGCGATGATGAGAGACAAAAAGGCACTTCAAGCGGGAACATCACATTATTTAGGAACTAATTTTGGAGAAGCTTTTGGTGTTAAATTTCAAAATCAAGACAACAGAGAAGAGCCCGTTTATGCTACCAGCTGGGGTGTAAGCACACGAATGGTTGGAGCTCTAATTATGGCTCATGGTGATGAAATTGGATTGAGATTACCCCCAAAGGTAGCCCCTATTCAGGTGGTTATTGTGCCGATTTATCCTAAGACTGGAAGTGATACCCTAGAAAAATATGTCAAAGAAATTGAGGACCAGCTAACACAAATGTGTCTAAGGGTAAAAATAGATGTCTCTGAAAACTCACCCGGATTTAAATTCAACCACTGGGAAATACGAGGCGTTCCAATCAGAATTGAAGTTGGAATTAAAGAAGCCGAAGGTAACAGTATCACTTTATGTCGAAGAGACACATTAGAAAAAACAACAATTTCATTTAGCGAAATTGGTTCGGTTGCAGAAATGTTAAACAACATTCAAGAAAACCTATATCTTGAGGCAAAAACCTTTCTTTCTCAAAACACCACGGAAGCTCACACATATGCTGATCTTAAGGATGTAGTCGATAACAACGGTGGATTTGTAATTGCACCTTGGGATGGAGACAGTGCTTCAGAAAAGAAAGTAAAAGACGACTGTGGCGCAACTATTCGTTGTATTTTGTCAGACGACTTAGACAGTGATTCAAAGTGCATTGTGACCAACAATCCAGCAAAACACAAGGTTGTCTTTGCAAAATCGTATTAAAATTTTTTTAGCTTTATTGCTAGCCTATCTTCTTTTTTACCCCGTAGAAGAAAGTCCAGAAAAATGGCACCCGCCAGCACTAGATGAATCAAAAGAAAGATATTCGGTTCAAAATTATTACCTCCAAGACATTGAAGTTTTTGCAGAGCAGGACGGATATGGCCCAGAGTCTTCTGCTTTTGGAGCAGACGGCCGCCTTTATTTTGGATTTTTAGATGGAAAGATTATTAAGTATAACCAGGAAAGCAATATAGCAGAACAAGTTTTTGCAAATACGAACGGACGAGTGTTGGGCCTTGAATTTGATAACGAACAAAATCTTATTGTTGCTGACGCTGTTCATGGTCTTTTGTCTATTGACATCAAGGGGAACATTCAATCTTTAAGCACTCAGTCAGACGGATTACCTTTTAAATTTACTGACGATGTATCAGTTTCTAAAAATGGGGATATATTTTTTACAGACGCCTCCTATAAATACGGTCACTTTGATAGAGAAAACGTAGATATTTGGATTCACAAGCCACATGGAAGGGTTCTTAAATATTCTGCAAAAAACAAAGAAACCAATACTTTGATGGATGGGCTCTATTTTGCTAACGGTATTGCTCTCAGCCCAAAGGAAGATTATTTGTTGGTGAGCGAAACGGCTTCTTATAGAATAGTAAAATATTGGCTGACGGGGCCCAATAAAGGAAAAAGTGAATATTTTGTTGAAAATCTTCCAGGGTTCCCTGACAACATTGACTATAAAGACGGTTTGTTTTGGGTGGCGATCGTTGACTTTAGACAGCCCATTATTGAAAAACTATCACCCCATCCTTTTATAAGAAAAATTATGCTTCGACTGCCTGAGTCGTTTCTTCCTTCACCAAAAATCAACAGCTGTATATTGGCATTTGCTGAGAACGGAGAGCTTGTCTTTAACCTGCAGGCGAAACCCGGAACAGCTTTTGGAAAAATTACCGATATTAATGAGCAAAACGGATTTTTATTTTTAGGTACTTTCGATGGACAGGGCTTTGGAAAAATCAAATCACCAAGATGAAAATTAAAACTCGAGCCATTGTCTTAAGGAAGACGCCTTTTCAGGAAAGCAGCTTAATTGTCAAATTGTTCACCAGAGAAAAAGGAAAAGATACATTTGTAATCAAGGGAGCCTTGAGACAAAAATCGCCAACAAAATCGTTTGTTCAGCCAGGAGAAGAAATAGAGATCGAGTATAATTATTTGTCTTCAAAGAAAATATTTCCTCTGTATACAATGCGATCAGCCAACGATTGGAGTAATGCCTTTTCAAACATAAAAACAACGATGCTTCTTTTCTGTTTTATAGAGATACTAGATAAGCTATATGACGAGAGAGAAGCCGACAAGGACACTTATGACGATTTGATTGCCTCTCTTTCTTTGTTAAACAAAAACAACAGCAGGACTAACGCTATCTTTTTTTGGTTTTTATTTAGGTCGCTGAAAAGAGCGGGATATGATTTGAGCGAGGCTGATGACCACCCGGTTCTTCGGGGCAAAACAAAAGAAGAGGTTAAAGATTTTCATAACTTAGTAAAAAAAATAATTGAGACGGATAAAACCGAAGAGATCTTAAAAATGCATAAATCATTTCAAAGGCTGAAACCTTTTGTTTCCGGGGCGATATCTTTGCACATTGGAAGTTTGGAGTCTGTTGCAATCACTAAAGAAATTTTTGCAGATTAAGCATTATTCCTCTACGCTAAAAACCTTTTCCCCGGGATATATCATTTTTAGCTTATTGCGTGCAACTTCTTCTAAATATTTTTCATCATAACTAAGAAGATCTCTTTCTTGCTTAGCTGAATCTATTTTTTCTCTGATTAAATTAATTTGGTGCTGCGTTTGCTCTACCTCTTTTTTTAGTTTATAAAGCTCAATTAATCCCCTGTCGCTAAAAAAAATTAAAAAAAACGAACCAGCACAAATGATAACAAAAAACAGATTTGTGGTATTGATTTTTCTCACCTGAAGCTTAAACTTTTTTGACCACTAAAAACTGTTTTTCTTGGATTGGCTGCTTTTATCTCTTCTTCGATTCTCAATAATTGATTGTATTTACCGGTTCTTTCCCCGCGCACAACAGCACCAGTTTTAATTTGTCCGCCACCCATTGCAACGCTAAAATCGGCAAGAAAAGTGTCGACTGTTTCTCCGGAACGATGAGACACCATAAAGTGTAAATTGTTTTCCTTGCAAATGTTAATAGTCTCGATGGTTTCTGAAAGGGTGCCAATTTGGTTAGGCTTTATTAAAACCGTATTTATAGCTTGATGTTCAATGGCTTTTTTTGTTATCGCAGGATTTGTTACAGTAAGGTCATCTCCAACAATCTGTATTTTATTTCTTAGGGTTTTATAAAGAAGAGTCCAGCCGGCCCAATCATCTTCATCTAGGGGGTCTTCTATTGAAATGATTGGATATTTCTTTACTAGCTTTTGATAATATTCTATCATCTCTTCACTGGATAAAATCCTGTCCTCAGATTCTAAAACATATTTATTCGCTTTGTAAAAAGACGAAGCAGCAACGTCAAGCGCAATCCCCACTTCTTTGGTTGGACTATAGCCGGCAAGCCGAATAGATTCTAATAAAAGAGAAATACTTTCTTCGTTTGATTTTGTTTTTGGTGCAAAGCCTCCCTCATCTCCAACGGTAGTAGCAAATTGTTTTCTTTTTAATAGATGTTTAAGCCAGCTATTAATTTCGGCACCGGCGCGAAGGGCCTCAGAAAGTGAGTTAAATCCGTAAGGAACAACCATTATTTCTTGAAAGTCTGCACCACCGGGTGCATGCACCCCCCCATTCAACAAATTAATAAAAGGAGTTGGAATGACAGCGCTATTTTTATTTAAATATTTATATAAAGGAGTTTGTTCAATATAGGAGCCTAGCCTTGCGCATGCTATCGATGTTCCTAAAATAGCATTTGCTCCTAAGTTTGATTTATTGTCAGTCCCGTCAAGCTCAATTAATTTTTGATCAACAAGATCCTGGTTTCTAGGGTCTAAGCCCATTAAATTTTTGCTTATGATAGTATTAACTTTTTTCACGGCTTTTAAAACGCCCTTACCGCCATATCTATTGTCGTCTAAGTCTCTTAGTTCAACCGCCTCTCTTGTGCCCGTTGAGGCGCCAGAAGGAACGGAAGCCCTTCCCATAAAGTTGTCACTAAAAACCTCAACTTCAATTGTAGGGTGTCCTCTTGAGTCTAATATTTCCCTGGCTATCACTTTTGTTATGGATATTTTTTCTGACATAATAGACTGAAAATTTAAGTTTTTTTTGACATAAATCCATTTGAAAACAAAAACTTTCATTGAAATAAAAAAATCAAAAAAGGTTGATTACTCAAAAAAAAGCAATTATAATTATAAAAGTGGGTTATTAAACCCTCAATTTAATCATGTTGACGTGGTTAAAAAATGTGACCTTTGTCACTAAAAGTAACTAGTTATTAACTAATCAAGGAGGAATAACATGGCTTCATGGGATTCAATGTTATCAGGTGCGTTAAGTGGATTAACAAGTGTTGTGAAGACAGCAATTATCTTTTTTGTTTTTGCTGGCATTCTTTTCGATACTCCAGTTGATGCGCTAGGCGGTATTATGAACTTTGTAGATACCTTCCTAAACGGTGGACTTACAGGACTACTAGTATTAGTGGTTTTTTTGTCTTGGTTATAAAATAGGATCGTATTAACAAACAATAAGAGCTTCGTACTTTGTTGCGAAGCTCTTACTTCAAAGTTCGGAGGACCAAAATGAAGGACATTATTAAAAAAATCAATGACATGTTAGGCCTGATTACAGGTCTGCTTATTAACTTGATTGTTGCCGGAACAATTATTGGCATTCTTTACGAAGACACCTTTGGTGTAATTGCCGGAATTGGCAGCGCAGTAAGCGCTATTGGCGACGGTGGTGTGGCTGGGCTTGTAGCAGTAATGATACTTGCCATGTGGATGAAAAAATAATTTATTCACAAGTCAAACCAAACGATTAAGGGCTCATATTCTGAGCCCTTTTTCTTTTATTTCTTTATAATTTCATTGTATGATTTTTCATAGCGCTTTAACCTTCATCAAAAAAACCCTTTTTTCGCTTTTTTGTTTTTCTGTAATCATTGGCCAACAAATAAATGAATATTCTGTTTCTGCGGAAAACAGAAACGACTCCCTGTTCAAAGCAGATATCTACCTAAAAGAAAAAATGTTATATGTTAATACTGGGGACCTATCAAAGATTCTTGGGTCCGAAAATGTTTTTGCCAACGGTACGACAAAAAAAGAAGTGATAAATGCTGACAACTTAGAGATTAAGATTACGGTTGATTCACAGTTTATTTTAGTGGAAGAAAAACTGTATCAGTTAGAGGCCCCCACCTTTCAGACGAAAAACAAAACATATGTTCCTCTTATGGGTTTTTTGTTAATACTTGAAGCAGAAAAAATCGTTTCTGGTTTTGCCATAGACGAACCGTCAAAAAAAATAATAATAAGACAGCAGATAGAAGAAAATAAACCCTCTCAAAAAGTTTCTTCAAAAAAAATAGATAGCGAAAAAAAGAAGTGGCAGTTTAAATCAATCATTATTGACCCTGGCCACGGAGGAAAAGACCCAGGCGCAGTTGGTCGATCCGGCTTGAAAGAAAAGGATGTTGCCCTTGATGTTTCAAAGCGCCTAGCCAAAAAAATAGAAAAAAACTTAGGAATTAAAACAATCCTCACTCGCGAAGAAGACACATTTATAAAGCTTCAAGATAGAACAAAGTTTGCCAACCAAAATGAAGGCAGTTTGTTTGTTAGCATTCATGTGAATTCAGCTGAGTCAAGAAAAGCCTATGGGTTTGAAACTTATTTTTTAAGCACGACTAAAAATGAAAGTGCCATTCGTGTAGCAGCAAGAGAAAATTCGGTTTTAGAGCTTGAGGGCTCAGTTCAAACACTTAAAAATGAAGATCTTATTAGGGCAACCATTGCGCAGGCGTCTTTTGTGCAACAAAGTGAAAAATTGGCAGCTATTATTCAAAAAGAAATTGGCAAAAGGGTTGAGTCAAAAGATTTGGGGGTTAAGCAGGCGGGGTTTTATGTTTTAATGGGCGCCTCCATGCCAAACGTTCTAATCGAACTTGGCTTTATTTCGAACGCACAAGAAGAAAAGAAGCTAAAAAGCTCACAATATAGGGAGGCTCTTGCAACCTCTATATATAGAGCAATCGAAGAATACCAAAAATCGATTGATTATGAATAGAGGACTATTAAAAGATTTAGATTTTTTATACAACCTTCATTCAAGAGGAATTAGGTTGGGTCTCGAAAATACTTTTAAGCTAATGGAATATCTCGGCAATCCTCATGAAAAAATAAAAGCAATTCACATTGCTGGAACAAACGGAAAAGGCTCAACTGCGTCTATGATTGCAAAAATTTTAGAAGGCACAGGAAAGAAGGTGGGTCTTTATACTTCCCCACATTTAATTAGTTTCAATGAAAGAATAAGAATTAATGGTAAGGCCATTGGAGATGAGGAAATACAAAAATATATACAACAAAACAGAGAGCATTTTATTAATAATCAAGTTACCTTTTTTGAAGCAACCACCGGAATGGCTTTTGACTATTTTTTAAAACAAAAGGTAGATATTGCCGTTGTTGAAACTGGGTTAGGCGGCAGGCTCGATAGCACAAACGTTTTAAATCCGAGCCTTTCCATTATAACAGAAATAAGCTATGATCATATGCATATTCTTGGAAACACTATTGAAAAAATTGCCATGGAAAAAGCCGGCATAATAAAAGAACAAACACCGATATTGGTTGCCGACCAAGGAGCCGCGCAGCTTAAAGTAGTAAAAAGCGTTGCAATAAAAATGCATGCACCTATTTATTTTACAAACAACACTAAACTTACAATCAAAGAGTTGTCAAAAAACTCCTGTTGCTTCGAATATTCGGGATCAAAATACGTGCTTAATCAAGGTGGGTCATATCAAGCTTCTAATGCTATTACAGCAATAGAAGCTATAAAGATTCTTTTTAAAGAAGTTGACCAAAAAGACATTGAAAGAGGTTTGCGTGCTTGGTTTTGGCCTGGAAGAATGCAAGAAATGGAAAAAAATATTTATTATGATGTTTCACACAATCTATCTGGAATTCAAATTCTTAGCCAAGACACTATTAATTCCTTTAAAATGAAGCCGATAGGAATTCTTTCGCTCAAAAAAGACAAACCAACTCAAGAGATTATTAACTGCCTCAAAAAAAACTTTGAAAAAATTATTTTATTTTGCCCAAAAGGGAAAGGACTGCTTGAAGACGAAGAATTAAAGAAAAGCCAATATTTTTCAGACTTAGAACAGTATGAAAAAATTTTCACATGTCTTCAAGCTGCACACAGAGCTAGGGAACATAAAAATCAACCAATTGTAATTTTTGGCAGCCACTACATAGCTGAAGACGTTTTTACACATTTTAATTTTTATTTTGACAATTTTGAGATATAGGCATATTTTTACTTTATCAAACAATTGTCTGTTTAATTTCACAAAACAAGGACTTTTCATAAATGAAAGAATTAAGCAATCCAGATATTTTATCTGAAAAAAAACTTGAAGAGCTCAAGGAAATAGCCAAAAATATTGGAATCAAAAAAACGTCAACCATGACAAAATCTGAATTGATTTCCCAGATCGCAGGAAGTCAGTCTGCTAGCGTTGAAACGCCAGCAGTAAAAGAAACTACTGAAAAAAAATCTGAAGCTGTCGGAAAAGCCGCTGGAGTTTTAGAGATTCTTCCTGATGGTTATGGATTCTTAAGAAGCGTTAACGACAACTATTTACCGGGCCCAGAGGATGTATATGTTAGCCCTTCACAAATAAAAAGATTCAAACTTAAAACAGGACATTTTATTACTGGAACAACAAGAGCTCCGAAGTCAAAAGAAAGATTCCACGCACTGACACACCTTAATGAGGTGAACGGATTTCACCCTGAAGAGATTTCAAAGCAGATTCCTTTTGAAAAGTATACGCCTTTACATCCCAATGTGAAATTTAATCTTTCAAACACAAGCGACCTCTCAATGAGAATTATGGATTTGGTATCGCCGATTGGTAAGGGTCAAAGAGGTCTGATTGTGGCTCAACCCAAAACAGGAAAAACGATTTTAATATCAAAAATAGCCAACGCCATAAGACGAAATCACCCTAATACTGTTTTAATTATTTTATTAATAGATGAAAGGCCTGAGGAAGTGACTGACATGAAACGCAGCGTTGACGCCGAAGTAATATCTTCCACTTTTGATGAGGGCCCGGAACGTCACGTTCAAGTCTCAGATATGGCGCTTCATAAAGCACAAAGATTAGTTGAATGCGGGAAAGATGTTGTTATTCTTTTAGATAGTATTACAAGACTTGGAAGGGCACACAACGCAGTGATTCCCCATAGCGGGAAAATACTATCTGGGGGTGTTGACTCAAACGCCCTTAGGAGGCCAAAAAAGTTTTTTGGTGCTGCGAGAAATACAGAAGAGGGTGGTAGTTTAACTATTATAGCGACAGCACTAATTGATACTGGCAGCAAAATGGATGGTGTGATTTTTGAAGAATTTAAAGGAACCGGAAATATGGAGCTTGTTTTAGACAGAGAGTTGAGTGATCGCCGTATTTTTCCCGCCTTTAATATTGTCAAGTCAGGCACTAGAAAAGAAGAACTGCTTTTGAATGATCAACATTTGTCTAGAATGTGGATTTTAAGAAAAATGTTAGGAGAAATGTCAACCGAACAAGCAATGCAGTTTATGATTGACAGAATGCGTAGAACCAAATCCAATCAAGAGTTTTTAGATTTGATGAGTCAGTAAAGTGAAACTTTCTAGTCTTGTTTCAAAAATAAACCCTTCGTACACATTGGAAATGACCGCTAAAGCAGCGCAACTTAGAAATCAAGGGGTTGACGTGATAGACTTTGGGGTTGGAGAGCCAGACTTTAATACGCCCTCTCATATAATTGAAGCAGCTTACAATGCCATGAAAAATGGGTATACAAAGTATACAGCAGGCTCTGGTTCTATAGATTTAAAACAATCTATTCAGTCATTTTTGCTTCGAAGTAGAAATGTAGAAAGTATTGAGCTTGATAACATTATAGTTTCCAGTGGAGCCAAACAAAGCCTTTCAGTTGCCTGTCAAGCCCTTTTTGATAAGGAAGATGAGGTAATTATTTTTTCACCATATTGGGTATCATTCCCAGAGTTTGTTAAAATCGCGGGAGCAAAACCAGTCATTGTAACTACAGCTCTTGAAAATAACTTTGAACCGCTTCTAAAAGACGTAGAAAAAGCCATTTCAAGAAAAACAAAAGGCATAATTATCAACTCACCAGGAAATCCAACAGGAGCCGTTTGGAGCAGCGTGGCGTTTAGAGGCTTGTTAGAAATTGCTAAAAAAAACAACATAACTGTTATTTCTGATGAAACCTATGATCAGCTAGTTTTTGATGGAGATTTTGTTCCTGCAGAAGTGATAAATAAAAATATTGGTGCAAATATTTTGACAGTAAAAAGCCTTTCAAAAACCTACGCAATGACCGGGTGGAGAGTTGGGTTTGCATTTGGTGAAAAAACTACGATTAAGGCAATGGCGAAAATACAAGCACAAACTACCTCTTGCCCTAATTCAATAAGTCAAAGAGCTGCAATGGCCGCTCTTGACAGTGACCAGGGTTTTGTCTATGAAATGAAAAAAGAATTTTTAAAAAGAAGAAACACAATGAACAAAGCGCTTTCTACCATAGATCACATAAAAATTTGTATCCCCGGGGGCGCTTTTTATTATTTTGTTGATTTGTCTTATTATTACAACAAGATAGATAAAAACGGTAAAATAATTGAAGATTCTTTTGACCTTTCTAATTATATTCTCGACGAAGCAAGAGTGGTAACAGTTGCTGGTGATGCATTCGGCGCTAAAAACTATATAAGACTATCTTTTGCAACAAATGAAGATATTATTAATGAAGGTATAAGTAGAATTAAAAAAAGTTTAAGCGAGTTAAAACAATGAAAAAAGACACTCATTCAGAAAACTATAGATTAGTTGTATTTGAAGACACCTCTTGCGGGTTTTCATTCTTAACCAAATCTACAGTTCAGACAGACAAAACAATCGCGTGGTCAGATGGTAACGAATACCCACACTATAAAATAGAAATATCTGATAAATCCCACCCGTACTACACGGGCCAACGAACCCTTGTAGATACAGCTGGTAGAATCGAAAAGTTCAATAAGAAATATAGCAAGAAGAATTCCTAATACTCTCTATGGATATAGAGGTAAAAGCTCACGAGATAGTTAACACCTATCAAGAGATTCAAGAAAAGCTTGAAAAGCCTGAGATTGCTACTGATCCAGATCAATTTGTTTCTTTATCAAGAGAAAAGAGCTCTATTCAAGATATTTATGATTTAGCCAACCCCTTTCTATTGGCAAAAAAAGAGCTACACGACTTGGAGGGACTTTCTGAAGAAGACCCTGAGATGATTGAATTAATCCAAGGAGAAAAAGAGAAATTAATTTACAAGATAGAAAAAACAGAAAAACAGCTAGTTAAAATTTTACTTTTAGATGATCCTAATGATAATAAAAATGCTATTGTTGAAATACGTGCAGGAACGGGCGGTGATGAAGCGGGTTTATTTGCCGCAGACCTTTTCCGCATGTATTCAAGGTTTGCAGAGATCAAAGGTTTGAAGGTTAGTGTTGTAGATTCAAACGAAACTGGGGTGGGCGGAATTAAGTCCATTACTTTCAACGTAGAGGGTTTAAAAGCATATGGGATGCTTAAATACGAAGGTGGTGTTCATCGAGTTCAAAGAATTCCAAAAACAGAATCTGGAGGAAGGGTTCATACTTCTGCTGCATCCGTTGCAATACTTCCAGAAGCAGAAACTGCTGATATAGATTTAAATGAATCAGATTTAAAAATCGATACCTATAGAGCTAGCGGTGCTGGTGGACAACATGTTAACAAAACCGAATCAGCGATTCGCATTACACACATTCCATCTGGAATTGTAGTGACTTGTCAGGATGAAAGTTCTCAGCACAAAAATAAAGCATCCGCTATGAAAGTTTTAAGGTCAAGACTCTTTTCCCTAGAGGTTGAAAAAATCAACAGAGAACGAGATGACATGAGAAAGAGCCTAGTGTCTACTGGAGACAGGTCTGCTAAAATCCGAACCTACAACTTTCCGCAAGGAAGAATTACAGATCATAGAATTAATTTTACCACCCATCAACTACAATCAATTTTAGATGGATCCTTAGATGAGATTATTGGAGAGCTTAGGCTGGCAGATGAAAACGCAAGGCTCGCATAATAAAATTTTATTAATAAATGAATTTCGGGAATATTGCAAACAAGCAGCTTTTTCAGAAAATGCTTCCAGCGATTCAATTGCATACATTTTTTGTGAATATTTTCAAATAAATAAACACGAATTACATGCCTCCACTAAAACTATAACAAAAAAACAAATATCTGCCCTTAAAAGAATGATGGAAGATCATTTTTTCGGAAAACCAGCACAGTACGTAGTTAAAAAAACATATTTTTATGAAGATGAATTTTATTCTCCAGAAGGAGTATTTATCCCTCGACCCGAAACAGAGCTTTTAATTGATATTATTAAAAATGACTTTGATGCACTTGCTGAACTCAAAATCACAGAAGCTTGCATAGGAACAGGATGTATTGCGCTTTCTTTGTCCAGCATATTTAAAAATGCAACGATTGTTGGATATGATAATAGCCCAGAGGCCGTTAGAGTAGCTAAAACAAACGCCAACATTTTAAAAAAGGATAACGTTAGATTTTTTTTAAAAGATGTTTTAAAAGATCAAATTAGAAAAGCCAATATTTTTGTATGCAACCCTCCATACATTCCCTTAACCGAAATTGAAAGACTGGATAAAAACGTTAAGGAGTTTGAGCCCCACCACGCCCTCACAGATTTTCAAAATGGGATTTCTTTTTACCTTCATTTTGCAAACAATATAGGAAATATTCTTTTCAAGAAAGGAACAGCATATTTTGAACTCCCAGCGAACCGTTTTAATGCCGAAATAATTGCAAGTTTTCAAAAAATTCCATATAGTAAAATTGAATTATTCAACGATTATAATTCAAAAGAAAGGTTTTTAAAAATTCAAATCAATAGACCATGAAACATAGCGAATTTGTTCATTTACACAACCATTCAGACTTAAGCCTGCTTGATGGAGCACAAAACGTCGACTCTATTTTGGAAACTATTTCTGATCTTAACATGGATTCAGTTGGCATTACTGAGCATGGAAATATGTTTGGTGCAGTAAATTTTTATCAAAAAGCCCAAAAAAACAATATTAAGCCGATAGTAGGCTGTGAAATTTATGTGGCCAAAGGAAGCATGCATCAAAAAGATAGAGAATCGGGAGCGGGAAGATATAATCATCTTGTGTTGTTAGCGCAAAACTATATCGGATATCAAAACTTGATGAAAATAGTTACCCACGGCTATTTGGAGGGTTTTTATTATAAGCCAAGAGTAGATAAAGAAATTTTAAAAAAATACAATGAAGGTATTATATGTCTTTCAGGCTGTCTTAAGGGAGAACTCCAAGAAACTCTTATATATGAAGGCTATAATAAGGCTAAAAAAGTAGCAGAAGAATTTCTAAAAATTTTTCCAGGAAGGTATTATATAGAATTACAAAATCACGGAATACCAGAAGAAATAAGAAATATAGAGCTTTCAGCTAGGCTTGCAAAAGAAATGGCTATACCTTTAGTCGCGACAAATGATGCGCATTATTCAAGAAAAGAGCATTTTTCTGCACATGACGTTCACATTTGTATAGGGACTGGAAAGCAGCTATCTGAAAAAAACCGCCTTAAATATTTTGGTAAAGAATTTTATTTTAAGTCCCAAGACGAAATGTTTTCTCTTTTTGGTCGCTACCCCGGGGCTATTGAAAATTCAAGAAAAATTGTCGAATCGATTAATCTTGAAATCCCCATAGGGTCTTATCAACTCCCAAGCTTTTCTATTCCCGAAGAACATCAAGAGAAATCTCTTGAACAATTTTTAAGATTCTTGTGTGAGAAGGGACTTGATCAGAAATATGGCGATAATCCTGATGCTCAAGAAAGGCTTGATTATGAATTATCGATTATTTCTAAAACGGGGTTCGAAAGCTATTTTCTTATAACGTCAGATTTTGTGCATTTTGCTAAAAGCAATGGAATCCCTGTAGGGCCTGGTAGAGGGTCAGCTCCTGGAAGTATTGTATCTTACTGCCTTGGTATAACGACCATAGATCCAATAAAATATAACCTACTTTTCGAGAGATTTTTAAATCCCGATAGAATTAGTATGCCGGATATAGATATAGACTTTTGTGTCGAAAGGAGATATCAGGTTATTGACTATATCAAAAAAAGATATGGTGATAATGCGGTTTCTCAGATTATTACTTTTGGAAAAATGAATGCAAGAGCCGCAATAAGAGACGTTGGAAGAGTGATGGGCTTTCCATATTCAGAGGTTGATAAAATTGCCAAAATGATTCCCGAGGGTCCCGGAGTTACACTAGACTATTCCTTGAAAAAAAGTTCTGATTTTCGCACAGCATCACAATCAAATTATAAAGAGCTGATAGAAAACGCCCAAGTTTTGGAAGGGATGGTAAGACACGCCTCTACTCATGCAGCTGGAGTGGTGGTCGCCCCCAAAGAGCTTACAGAGCTTGTTCCTCTATATAGGTCTTCCCAAGGAGACGTCACTACTCAATATGACATGAAAGAGCTTGAGGCGGTTGGTCTATTAAAAATGGACTTTTTGGGATTAAGAAATTTGACCGTAATTGATAAAACTATCAAATTAATTTCTGAAATTCATGGCAAAAATGTCGATATTGACACCATTGAACTTTCTGATCAAAAAGTTTTTAGTTTTTTTTCTAAAGGGCTTACTGTTGGAGTCTTTCAATTTGAATCTTCTGGAATGAGAGAATATTTGAAAAAACTCAAACCTAAGTCAATAGAGGATTTAGTTGCAATGAATGCTCTTTACAGGCCTGGACCCATGCAAAATATTGATAGATACATTAATCGCGCTCATGGAAAAGAAAAAATTGAATATGTTCACCCTGAACTTAAAAATGTATTACAAGAAACCTATGGAATTATTGTTTATCAAGAGCAGGTAATGCAAATCGCTAATATTATCGCGGGTTTTACTCTTTCTGAAGCCGATGAAATGAGGAGAGCAATTGGCAAAAAGATTAGAAGCTTAATGGATAAAATGTCAACCATGTTCGTTGAGGGGGCCATTAAAAAGGGTGTTCCAAAATCAAAAGCAGTTCAAATTTTTGAACTTATCGATAAATTTGCCCAATATGGTTTTAACAAAAGCCACTCTGTAGCATACTCTCTAATAGCATATCAGACCGCCTGGTTAAAGGCATATTATACTGCTGAATTTATGTCAGCTAACTTGACAAGCGAAATGAACAACACTGATCGTGTTGTAGTTCTTATAAATGATTGTAGAAAGCTTAATATTGAAATCAGCTCGCCAAATATCAATGAGTCGGGAGTAAATTTTTATCCTATTTCTTCAAATAAAATTTCCTTTGGATTAAATGCCATTAAAAATGTAGGAGTTAAGGCTCTTGAGGGCATTGTGGACGAGAGAAGAATGAACGGAAAATTTTTAAATATTTTTGATTTTATTTCCCGCATTGACCAAAGGCTTGTCAATAAAAAGGTTCTTGAAAGCTTAATAGATTCAGGTTCTTTTGATGCTTTACATTCAAACAGGGCTCAACTTTTTGAATCTGTGGATTTAATAATTTCTTATGGACAGCAGGCAGGAAAAAATCTGAATTCAGAACAATTTGGGCTTTTTGACCAGGCTGAAGAAGAGATCTTAAAAACACCGGACTTTCCAAATATAAAAGAATGGGAAGACTCAGAAAAATTCTCTAGAGAAAAAAATGTTTTGGGAATGTACCTTACCGGGAACCCGCTCTTGAAATATGGAGACCTTATTGAAGAGGTTAGTAATTTTGATTTTATTGATAAGCAAATTACTACGAATAATAAAGAAATTATTATAGGCGGAGCAGTGTCCAATTTAAAACTTCACTATGATAAAAAGGGGCAACAAATGGCTTTTTTTAACTTAGACTGTCTTGGTGGACAGGTAGAGGCTGTAATATTCCATGATTCGTTTGGTACTTTTAAAGAGTTAATTAGTGAAAATAATATTGTTTTTCTAAAGGGATCATCTACCGATGAAAATGATTTTTCTGATCTTAAAATGATTGTCAATGAAGTGGTTCCTGTACAGCACGCAAAGAAAGTGCTTAAATTGAAAGATATTCATATTAAATTAGATAAAAGTACTGATAAAGAAACTATGCAAGAAGTAGCCAACCTAGCCAAAGAAAATAAAGGAGATCACCGCTTTATTGTTCATATAGAGCACGAAAATAAGCCAACCCAAACAATAGTTTCTGAAAAAATCAAAGTATCTTTAAATAATCAGTTTATAGTTTTATTGAAAGAGATAGCGGGTCAAGAAAATGTATGGCTTGAGGATTAATTTATGAAGGTTTCACCACCTATTAGAATATTGATGGCTAAGCCTGGGCTTGATGGACACGATAGAGGAATTAAAGTCTTGGCTGCAGCCTACAGAGACGCAGGAATGGACGTAATTTATTTGGGTCTTCGACAAACACCTCAGAGCATTGTGAGCGTTGCAATTCAGGAGGGGGTCGATGTTATTGCCCTCTCAATATTGTCAGGCGCACATATGACCATTTTTTCTAAAGTAATTGATTTAATGAACGAACAGGGCCTAAAAAACGTTCTCGTTACTGGGGGAGGAATTATTCCCAAAGAAGATATGGATCAGCTTGAAAAAATTGGAACAGGCAAGCTCTTTGGGCCAGGAACTCCCGTTAAAGATTCTTTAGACTATATAGAATCTTGGGTGCTAAAAAACAGAAGATGAATAAATCTCCATTTCAAAATTATAAAGATGCAAAAAAAAGGCTGCAAAATGGGGATATTAAAACCGGGAAAGACTTATTAATTAAAACACTAGAAATAGATTCAGACTTTTATTCTGCTCTTTGCCTCCTAAGCGAAATAGACAATAAATTATTTAAAAAAAACTATTTGAATAAAACATCGTTATTAGATTCTAGCTTTAATTCTTCGTTGCCTAAAAAAACCTTAAAGAAAAATACCCTAAAGAACAAAACAGATATTCCTACGGTAACTTATGCAAACTTATTGCTGGCTCAGGGCAAAAAATTAAAAGCAAAAAAAATGCTTTTACAAATTATAGAAAATGAAAAAAACACCCAAAAAATTAAAAAAGCTGAAGAAGCACTTGCAAAACTAGGAGAGTAAATGTCAGAAAAATATTTTTTAAAAAGAATTGAAAAACTGAGAGGCAAACTAGCAGAAATTGGTGGCGACGGCATGATTGTTAGTTCTCTCGCGCACATAAGATATTTATGTGGCTTTACGGGATCTAGCGCAACTCTTGTTGTTTCACTAGACAGCGTACATTTTATTACAGATGGAAGATATGTTTTTCAATCCGAATCTGAGGTAAAAGGCGCCAATATAATTATAGATAGCAAACCCCATATTGAGGTTATTAAGGATCAAAATATATTTTCTAATGGGCAAAAAATTGCATTTGATTCAAATGCCATTTCTCACTCAGCATATATTGATATGAGTACCCACCTTTCTTTTGTTGGGCTAATAGAAACTACCGCTATTATTGAACAAATAGCCGCTATAAAAGATAAAGATGAAATCCAAGCAATTAAAACCGCTGTTGAAATTACTGATTTTGTTTTTGAAAAGGTTTTCCCTATGGTAAAAATTGGAGTTCAAGAAAAAGAAATATCTACCAAGCTTTCTTATCTTTATCGTTTGCATGGGGACGCTGATTCTGATGCATTTGCCGCCATTGTTGGGTCTGGCCCCAACTCTGCCAAGCCTCATCATAAGCCTACAGATCGTAAAATTGGTCCAGGAGAACTGATTGTGATTGATTCGGGCGCAAAATTTGCTGGATATCATGCTGATATGACTAGAAGTTTTGCAACCAAAGGCTTTTCCGAAAAACAAAAAGAAATCTATGATATTGTTTTAAGTGCACAGGTAGAAAGCATTAAGCAAATTAAGTCAGGCGTTCCATGTGTAAAAATTGACTCCGTAGCAAGGGATATCATTTCTGATAAGGGCTACGGAAAATACTTTGATCATGGACTCGGCCATTCTCTTGGTCTGCAAATTCATGAAAACCCCAGATTTTCTAAAGTCAGTAAAGATGTTCTGCAGGCAGGCAACGTCATGACTGTTGAGCCAGGAATATATGTAGATTCTATAGGGGGCGTCAGAATAGAAGATGATGTTGTGGTCACAAATGAGGGCTACGAGATTCTAAATAAAACCCCAAAAGATTTTACAGTTATATCTTAATGACTACCTTTCTCTTACAAAGAAAGTTATTTATTTTGGTTACAACCTTATTTTTGAACGGCTGCATTGGACACTTGCTTTCTCTTTCAGTCAATAATGGCCTTATTTCATCTTTTAACATTGTATCAACAGGCTCATTAGAAAATCTAAATAGTTCCAGCTTCCTTCATCCGGGAACTTATAATCAAGATTTATGGGATTTTAATAAAATTCAAATAAAAGAAGAGAAAAACGATAATCTTTGGGAATTTCATAGTAAATATATTGGACCCCACAAACAAGAAATCTCTAACAAGGCGGTTGGGGATTTTCGATATGAGTTTAAAAATGAAGTGAAATATACAGGCCTCTATTTTCAAAGAGAGATTTTCAATGGTACAATCTTCTCCCTTAGGCACAAAGAAAAATATTTTGATCACCCCAACCTTTTAGAAACACAAGAAGACCTTAGTTTTCATATTGTAAATACTATTTTAAGTAAGTCTTTAAAAGAATTTTTAAATCAACACCCCGAAAAAAATATTCTTGTGGAGAACATTTTAAACCAAATTGATGCTTATCTAAACTTTGAAAAAAGGCTTGATAAAAGCAATGAAGTAAAAAATGAAAACCCAATTTTTGTGTTTTCTGAGGCAATTAAAGCCAACAATCTTTCTATTTCAACAAAAGATCGGGCTGAAATTCTATCTCTTATAGAGATTGAGCAAAAAAACATAGAAAGTGACTTTAATTTAGTAGGTGATTCTTTTACCATAAAAATTAAAACGGACTTACATGTGCTTAATACCAACGGTTCCAATAAAAACGGAGAAGTTGTATGGGAGATCGATTTTTATGATATAAATATCAACGACTATGAACTCTATGTTTCTTCAATAAGAATTTTTAAATTTAGAATTCTTATTTCTATTATTTTATTAGCTTTAATGACATATATATGGATCAAATTTCAAAACAAAAACAAATTGCTTCCTTAATAGAAGAAATCAATTTTCACAATTACCAGTATTATGTTTTAGACAGTCCATTAATATCAGACGCTGAGTATGATAATCTTTTTAGGGAGCTAGTCTCAATTGAAAAAAGCAATCCAAATTTTGTGCTCCCCTATTCTCCAACTCAAAGAGTTGGACATCCCGTTTCGGGGACCTTAAGTAGTCACCCACATGAATACCCAATGTTATCTCTCGAGAATGCAATTAATGAAAATGAACTAATAGAATTTTTTAATAGAATAAAAAAACTCTCTAAAAGCGATACAATAGAATATGTCGTCGAGCCAAAGATTGATGGAATGGGCGTAGCCCTGATTTATATTAACGGATCTTTGGAGAGAGCCTTAACTCGTGGGGATGGATATCAAGGAGAAGATATAACGCATAATATTAAAACTATCAATTCAATTCCGCTAAAATTATTAAAACAATCTCCGGAAAAAGTAGAAATACGAGGGGAAATTTTCATGACAAAGAAAAGTTTTGAAGATTTAAATAATCACAACCATAAGACAGGAGATAAGATTTTTTCAAACCCCAGAAATGCAGCAGCTGGAAGCGTTCGACAACTCGATCCCAAAGTAACAGCCAAGAGAAAACTGTCTTTTTATGCCTATGAATATACCAATCCCGATGAAGAGTCAATAACAAATCATTGGGATATGTTAAACCAAATCAAATTGTGGGGACTGCCAACAAATCCTTTCACGATCAAATCTTCAGAAGAAACCGTAATTATTAAAAAACATCAGG
>Ga0181578_10000840_pt1 | contig 29552 bp, 29 predicted proteins | sample 071ome_21_FD_148659 | JGI IMG/M metagenome (GOLD analysis project Ga0181578, IMG submission 148659) | Coastal salt marsh microbial communities from the Groves Creek Marsh, Skidaway Island, Georgia - 071401CT metaG (spades assembly) | ecosystem: Environmental > Aquatic > Marine > Intertidal zone... | reverse complement strand
GGTCGCCATAGCTATTACGGAATTTTGATCCTGACAGCCAAAAAATATCGTTACAGAGTCGCCGGCTAAGTAAATTCCCTGAGATGTGCCATTCAAGCCTCGACCATTAGTTGGCACCAAAAATGATGTATCAGTTTTCGCTGTGTATCTAATAACTTCATTTGAGTTTAGAATTAAAACGCCAGCAGAAGGAAAGCCGTCAGTTGACTCTACCTCTATTATTGTGTCATCATCTAGGATCTGGGAGGTTATCACCGTTGGCTGAGGAATAAGGTAGACGCCCTCGTCAACCTCTTGCATACCAGTTAGGTCAACTGTCTCCTTAAATGTCTCAAGGCCACGGACGGCATAGCACATGGTTTTACCGGTCTCCAAACCAGTTGCAAGGAAAGAGGTCGTTTCATTTGTAGCAATATATTTTGCTTGTGTATCAAAAATATTTAGACGGGATTCATTTTCATATATTAAAGCATAAGTATCACCTTTATATGATCTAGATATTGGCTTATGCCAATTAATAGCCAGAGAGTCTCCGTTGCCAACATTCGCCACCCTTCTTATTCCATGAGCAAATCCTTCAAAGTCAACCTGAGGGAAGGTAGACGGCAGAATTACCTGGGGAAGATCTACGGTAAATAATGAGGTTCCAGTTAATGTGTTTCCGCTTAAATCACTAACTGAATAAAATATTTTATAAAAGCCATCACGGAAAGATTCTATCGGCTCAATCCTTACTGTTGCTCCGTTAATAGTTTTCTTTAGCGAGGACGACGTTCCAGAATAATTTTCATCAAAAATTCCTGCCGTTACAGCGGGAAGATCATTTATTTCTATATTTATTGAGGAAAGATTGATATCATCAATATCATCTGAGAATTCAAGAAAAACAACTTGATCTGATTTCACAAGTGCGCCATTTTCCGGCGAAATTATATCAAGATATGGCTCAGACGTTGTGGTTCTAAAAACGTATTCAAGATTTGAGTAACTTCCGTCAAGATCCTTTGCCTGTATTTTTACAAGCACGGTCTGGCTTTGGTCAAAAGGAGTCTCTTTATCTATAATGATAGACAAGCCAAAATCTTCTATTGATATATTAGAATAGACGCCATCAAAACCATTTTTAAACTCAACACCATCGATAGCCCTAGCTCCACTTATTTCCACAATAAGCGAAGAAAGGTCTATACCAGCATCATCTTCTATTATGCTGAATTCTATGAGTGAATCTAAATCAACCCTTTTTTCGCCCTCAGCAGGCGATTGTCCGGTTAGGGATAGCATAAGAGGTCTCCTTATTATTTTGGTCTATTAGTAGAGCCTAAACAACCTCTTCCATTAGCTCCTTTTTCTTTTTCTCAGCGTTTTCTCCACTGATTTCGTGATAATCAAGCAATTCGTCAACGTACTTTTCGGCAGACTTTTCCCCATTATTTTCAGACTGATAAAGAACTTGCTTTTGAAAGGCGTCTACTTCATCCTTGTTATCTAAATAGTGATTTTCTTGGTTATCTTTTTTGTCTTTTTTATCTTGCTTCATACAATGCTGAATGGCGTGTACCAATTCATGAATAACATACCTCATAATTACGTCAAATGATTTTTCCATTAATTTTTTATTTAAAATAATTTCAGAATTAATTGTTTTTGCAGAAACCTCTAAGTCATCAAACTTTATGCAAACCCCTGCTAAAAATTTATCATCGACATTATTTTCTTCGCATATATCTTTTGCTATGCTATCATTAATTAGCTCTGTTCTTATCTTGGAAAGAAGCATTATTGTATCTAAATATTTTTTTTCTTTCTTTTTTGCCCTAACGATAAACATTATTTATCCTCAAATAAATCGCCTATGTTTTCCACCTGCTTTTCTATTGCTATTTTTGCGAGATATTCCGTTTGTCTTAATTCTGCAATTCTGTATTCTGCTTTTTTTATTAAGGCTTCTAAACCCATTATTTCAAATGCAACTTCATCAGAATTTATAGGCTTAGAATATCCACAATATATTATTTTGCAATTTTCAGGCTCTCTCATGTTAATCCTTAAACAATTCTTCTTGACCTCAGGTGGCGCAACCTCGTAAAAGCTGGCGCTCCAGAGCTTAGGTTTGTAAATGTGCCAAAAGAAGTTGGCCCTGGTCTAATGGAGTTCTTAATGAACTTTAGCCTCTCACGATAAGATGAAAGGAAGTTGTTGTAAGTTGACCCCAAGAAATCACCGAGGGTCGGCGGCTGATAGGAAATGCCTCCATCAGAAATAGTAAAGTCTCTGCCCTTCTCGACTAAAGCCTGAGAAGAAAGCGCTAATATGGTTGCCCCCTCAACAATCGCGTGAGAAAAGGTCTTATAAATAATCTCATCAGCAAAGGAGTAGGAGGTAAAGAATGGAATCATGTTAAACTCAGAAAGGGCTGAGCATAAAAAGCAAGCCAAAACTTCATCTGAAAAAACATTACATTCTTCTAAAACAATTTCTCCATAAGAGTCATAAACGAATGCGCCGTATTCATCTCTAACAGGCTTCATTCCATCCGATCTAACTCTTGCCTTTAGGTATTTTAAAAGTATATTTAGGCCAACAAGTTCTGCATCAGAAAAATCAAAATCTACATCATCTCCCAGCATAATTGTTCCGGTAGATACCATTTCCATTTTAATTCTCCTTTATTTTGAGTAAAGTAGCTTTTTTAGTGATCTAATTTTGTTATCATACTCACAGAACTCACTACTAAAAAAATCTATCGCTAAAGACTCAGCTTTCTTACTTGAATCATCTAAAACAAATCTAAACCTTCCCGATTCTAATCTTTCTGCGCTTATAAGCTTTAAGCCCTTTATGTTTAAGTAGGCTGCAAGCGCTAGGTCTGATGTTTCGTACTGGTTCATTGTTTAATCCTTTCTATGTATTTTTTATGCACAGAGCATATAGTGGACCCCTTTGGGGCCTGTCTCTTACACCTGTTACCATCATTTTTGATGAATTCACACTGTATGAATACAAAAGAACTTTTATTATTACCAGATTTATTAGCAGGAATAACCTCATCTTCTTCATCTAAAATTATTGGCTCAGCATCTTCCATTACCAAATAGCTTGGCTCGTACTCTTCTGTGTCATCTAAATCATCCTGACTTTCATCAGGCTCAGATGGATCCAGCTCTTCCATTTCCATAGAAGTATCGTCTTCAATCATGGCTTGAAATTGCTCGGCAGAAGATTTCATTCCAGACAATTCTTCTTCATACTCAAAAAATGTTTCAAATTTATCTTCTGGATCAGACATTGTTTCTGGGCTAACTTTGCTCATGTCTCTTCTAGACATCGTTTTTGTTTGTGCTCTATTTGCAAGAGGCTTGCCCTTAACAAATGTCATTCTATTTCTTAATTTATTTGGATTCATAATGTTTCATTTATTATACTATATAATAATATAAAAAGGGCGCAGTATTTCTACTGCGCCCTTAGTCAATCTAAAGATTGCTCTAAAGATTAGGCGTGAGTTCCGGTAGCGACACCACGGGGGTTGACAATGCCAACGCCGATGATCTCGTTAACAACCCAGCCAAGCTTAAGCTGCTTGGGCTCGTCAGCGGGAAGAACCTCGATGTCCTGACGGACAGGCATCACGCCAACAAACTCTGGATCAGCGGTAGCGAAAGAGCGACCAACAGGCACAACCTTGGAGACGATGATATCGGCACCGAAGACGTGACCATAGAGGCCGGTCTGAAGAAGCTCACGCTGAGTGACAGGGTCGACCTGACCGGCATTAGAACCTGAAGACTCCCAGGTAAGAATGTCGGTGAACTCGTTGATGTTTAGGAAGTACTTAGAAGTAACTAGGTCCCAACGATCAATTGCTCTCTTTAGGTTGACAAGGCCGTCCTTCTCAAGGGTGGCGCCAGCAGGAGAAAGATCAACCGGAGCATTCTCGCCACCAAGGCCGCTGTCACCAGCGAACGTGAGGGCGGAGAAGACGTTGGCATCTTCCTGAGCCTGGATCTCCTGACGAGCCTTCTGCTGGGCACGGTCGATCACGTTGAAGCGACGACGCTTGACCTCAGCAATACGGACGGTCGGGTTAGAAACAACCTCGAACTCAGGAATGGTCACCCTATCGCCAAAGACGCGGGACTCGGGAGCAGCACCATTGCTGGAAACAACAACAGCAGCTACGTCGATATCACGGTCGTAGACGGGGAGAGCACCCTGGGGTAGAGGATCGACAACTAGAGCCTTGCGAGCAACACCCTGATAGTCGAGGTTTCTACGGATTGGGTTAGCCATTGCCTGACCGAGAGCAATCTTGCCCTCCTGGGTCATAAGCGCCTGCTTGATCATCTCGTCGCGCTGGCCATCATTTAGTGAAGGAGCGGCAGCCTGAGCAGAGCTAGAGGGCTGTAGATCCTCAATGATGGAAGCGTACTTGACAATCTGAGATAAAGCCTCAGTAACATTGGAGGCATTGATTTCACCATGTGTATTAAATAGATTTGACATTTTATCCTCCTATGCCGCCGGGGCTGCATTGCCCTGGTAAAATATTGCGTGTGACTCAACCGTGGTGGTTTCACCAACAGCAGTTGCGGTTGTTGAGACTAGTGACGTATCTGTCAAAGCTCCAACGTAAATGCCAACACGAGCACCCTTGTCTGCATCGCCGGTTTCACAAAGCAGGCCATCTGAGTCTGAGAAAACTGGAGCATTTGCACTAAGAGCATCTATTGGGTTTGTTGCTCCAGTTGCCGGCAGGCCAGAGACACCGTAAAGGCCGGCTTGAGCCCAAACAGTAACTTTGCCGGAAGCGCGATCAGTTGACGGTCCAAGAACCACAGCGCCAGAAACCTGAGTTGCCTGACCAGTGCGCTGGCCAATTAATGAACCAAAAAGGGTTCCGTACTCATCTTCGCCCTCATCAGCAAGACCGCCAAGGCTATTGAGAGTGCGCTGACCCGGGGCAAACCTTACGGTGTGCCCGTCTGCTAGCGGTCCTGTCGGAACGTCAGCAGCATAACCCTCAATATCACCGGTATCTGCCGCCAACTGAACATACTCGCCACCATCAAGGGTGCCAGCTGCTGCGTCAGCAAGATCGAACATACCGAGGGGTCTTAAACCTGGATTTAATAGTTTTAAAGCCATTTTAATTCTCCTGAATTATTTTAAAAAAGTTTAATATATTTAACCACTAAATATATTGTCTAGGTTTTACTTGATTTAATCAACAAGTTCTTTAACTTAGCGTATCTAGATTCAAAGTTGCCGGTCGGCGTGCGTAAAGCCACTCCTTCCATTTTATCCTTCTGCTCATAGCCGTTTTCAACCAATCCGCCGTCCCCTTTCGCATCAGATAATCTGATTGCTTTTGGATGCGCCGAAAGAGTTAGTTCCCGGCCAGTTTCGTCATGAAGTTCGTATAGCTCCTTGTAATCTGGATTTCTCTTTTCCGATTCAGCATCATACAGTCTACCTAGACCTGTAAAATATTCTCGGAGTGTTTTATCTTCGTTATTAAGACCCTTTACGGCGTCCTTAACGTAAGATTTTGACATTTCATCGGCTTTCTTAAGCATATTAGTGTCGTTATTTAAATGATTATTAGTAGAATTTAAAGAAAATTCTTTTAATTTAGATAATTTTTGAAGCCTAGAGTCATCAACCTCTGAGGATCTTTTTCTTCTTTGACCTCTTGTGATTTCTCTTGAGTAATCTTTATCATCAAATCCGCCCATTCCCTTTCTCCTTGGTGCTTTTTTCCCCAAAAGATATTTTCTGGCTCTGTTTTTTCTATAAAGACCCTTGCCTATAATTTCTTCTGCAACCTCGTTAAGAGCGTGCTGCGGGGTTGGCTCTAGTCCCTTAAAATCATCATAGATTGGGCGAGCTTTTTTCCTATCAGTTACTGCTTCATATATAAGCCCTGCTGCCGTGTCTCTTGGGGTATCTCCAATTATTTTATTATCCACAAAAACATAAGTCATGCCTTCAACTGGTCTGGGTAACTTGATAAACTTATCCTTGCCGTATTGGTTGGCTATATACTGAAGAACTTTATCTGTTATGGCGGGGTTACTGATGATTTTTTGAATGCTAGCGTTATCTCCATTTTTAATAGCTCGTATAATCGCAACCTTAACTGGATCAACAGATCCCGTATTGCCACCACCGGCGCCAGTTCCAGGAGTTCCGCCGCCAGTTCCAGGAGTTCCTCCTCCAGTTCCAGGGGCGTTTGATCTTGCTCCACCATATGTGGGCGGGCCGGCGCTGCCGCTGCCACTAAAGTATTCATTGTAAACCCATGCTCCACCAGCTATAGCTGCGGCGACTAGAGCTACTTTTTTGAGAAGAGAAAAGGCAAGTAATTTTGAACCATACTCGCCAATAGTCTTAATCGTCGCTTCAGACCATTCCTTTATCTTATTGGCCCTTTCTTTTAGTGCCGAAGTTTCCCTTTCGTGAGTTGCGGCGTCTATCTTTCCTTCTTTAAGATCGGAATCTAGATTCTGTCCTTTTTGGCTGATCTCGCCAAGCTCATCGCTCTGTTTTTGAACCTGTTCTGTTATTTCTTCAGCAGCTTTGGCCCCCTCTGGCCCACCACCCTTAAGCGCTGCAGCGGCCTCCTCTGGAACTGGCATTCCTCGTGGTCCTATTGCTTGTTTGAATTCGTCTATATTCTCTAAAGCAAATAGGCCTTTAAAACCTTCTGGATTTTCATTTAAGACCTTCATCCCGGCCTCCCAATCCTTAAGAAGCTCGGGGCTCTGTTTGATTGGGCCGCTGGCGAAAGCATCATGATATTTTTTTATAAGTTCATCAAATTCCTTCAAAAAATCTGGATCATTTTTTCCCAACTGGTACAGGGGGCTGTTTGTGTTTCTTGGATTCATACTGGAAAGCGCCCTATAAGTGTAATAAGCCTTATAATTTTCTTCAGAACCAAAAAATGCTTTAATTAGACCTTCAGATATACCGTACTTATCTTTTGACCCTGCCGCAAGCTCTCCGCCCTTACTAATGGCCATATCCTCTAATCCCTGCAGGATTTTTGCCTTATTTCTAATTAATTCTGTGGTCAATCCTGCTGCTTTGGCACTATCGCCTGCGCTTACCGCACCCTTTATATCGTCCGCGATTTGAACAGCAGAATCAACCATGGTCCTGTCGAATGTTTGCTTGAAATAATCGAATATTCCTCCGCCGAGCCCTTTTATAGCATCTTTAACTCCTGCTCTTTTTTTCATAAAAGAATCAAGCGTATTTGCATAAGCGTCAAATGATTCTGAGTCTGATACTTTATTTATTCGCATTTTACTTCCGTCTCTAGCATTTCATCTATGGTTCGCTCTATTCTATAGGCCAACTTATAGTCGCCCTTTTGAATTGCTGTTTTTGCCATATCATTTAATTCATCTACAATATTGTTGATTGATTCGGCAGCCTGGACTTCATCATCGTCTAGCTGATCGTCATCTGCAGAAGAAAGAGATTCATTTAGAGCATCTACTTTTGCCTTTGTTTCATCAGCAACGTTACCGATCTCCTTCATTTTTTGCTCGCTCATTTCAGCCTGAGCAATCTTTTTTGAAAGAATATCTGCCCGCCTAATGGTCTCAACAACTCTCGCCTCTAATTCTGAAAAGACTTCGCTGTTATTGAAGTTTGCGATATCTTCTTTGCTCCATAGATTTTTCATTATAATCTCTCTTTTATTTTTATAAATAATTAGTAGGTTAAACTATAGTAACATAAATTCAAGGGTGCCAATTGCCGCAGACGGTGGGCCGGTGCAAAGTGCAACCCCAGGATGTGTATCAGTTGGCTGAGCGGATGTTAATTTCCCATCCAACCCAACGAATAGGGTGCAATTTATTGGATAAACTTGAGTGGTGTCAAACTGATCAGTTGCGTAAATTCCGCGCTGATAGTGAATTGTTACTCTGCCGCTACCGATAGTTGTATCGTCCCCTGGCTTTCCTGCAACTCTATATATGTAGTTTGCAATAACCTTAAAGCTATCATTTTGACCATCGCCATCTGAATCATAATTCAGCTCAGTTCCAGCGGGAATAGTTATTACTCCATTGACAACATTAAGAATAACAGAAATTGTAGCTGTAAAACTATTTTCAATAATATTTGGAAACTCAAGAATGCCAGTCACGTCAACAGAGCTTACTCTTTTGCCATTTCCATCAATCTCTGAGGCCTGCGCATCAACGATTACTATCTCATCAACTTGCGGTTTTGTAAATGCATTTGTTCTTACATCATCGATTATTCCAAGTGGCGCAGTTCCATCACTAATGCCCGCAACAATATCGTTGCCTATCAGCCCAAGCTGAGCAAACATACCTGGCTCAAACTCTGCAGTTGGATCAACCGATAAGCTCATAGGAAGAGCATTACCAGTATGAATAACTTTAAGCATTTAAAAATCTCCAGTTATATAATATATCCACAATACATTATATATTATTAATAAAAAAAGGGGAGGATTTTAATCCCTCCCCTTATTATACTGAAAATAAGCCAGTATGGTTGAGTTTATAAACTAGGAATTCTTTATCCTTGAAATAGTTACTCTTACCATATCCGCAGCCAACTCATCGCCAGAATTGCTTAGATCAGAAGCTATTTTGTTTAGCTCGCTAAACATATGGCTTTTTCTGCTTGCTTCTTTTCTTAGATCCTCTTTGATGCTCAATGCTGTGGCTTCGACTACATCTGCTGCAAATGACTCATTTTTTCCCCTGAGACTTGCCGCGATCTTGCTTAGGCCGGATATAATCCTCGCCTCTTTGTCCATGGCATCGTCATATTCATCTAGATCATTTACGGCATCAGAAAGATCGTCTTCGACAAGGCTCTCTTCAGAACCTACATCATCCATTAGCATATCTGCAATTTGATTAGTTAGATCATCAGATAGATCCTCATTTGACATAGCCATATCCTCTTCGAGCATATTTACGGCGTCAGATTCAGAGGCTCCAGCAGACTTGGTAATCTTATTGCTTGAGCCTTTGTTCATAATGCTATAAAACTCTTGAGCTAGGCTATCTCCATTTGTTTTTAAGCTTTGCATTTTTACTCCTAATCCCAAAGAGATGAAAGTGATGAAGCTGTCATTGGAGACTCAGACTTGCTACCAGAGTCATCTTCTACACCAATATTTACTCCACCAAGATCTGAGGCAATCTTCATGTTTCTTACCGGTCTTGCACTAGCAATGCTACGCTTGAATGACTCAAACGCTCTATCATCAAAGTCCATAATCTCATCAACCTGCTTATCGAGGGCAGTCTTGGTGGTCGGAAGAAGACCCTTTCTCTGCATATCAAGGCCAACATCGTAAGCTCTTCTTAGCTTAACTCTGTAGGCTTCTCTTGCATCGTTCTCCTCAGCCTTCTTCATGTTGGCGGCAAGAGCAGTTTTAAGGGCCTCGGAGGCCTCGCTTGAAGCCATACTATCAAGAGCATCATCTGCCATCATGCTATCCACAGCATTTTCATCGGTATCATCCGCAGCATCTTCGGCCTCATCATCCGCCATTTCCGTTGCTAACTTAAGAACGTCTTCCCTCGACTGCTTGCGCTGGGAAAGAACCCTGTCCTCAGCCTGCTTTAGAAGGTTCTCTCTCCTGCTCTTGCGGAGATCCATGGCGGCAGCAATAAGCTCATTAACAGAGTCATCGTCGGCACTATTTTCCTTTGAACCATGATCGCCCATGCAGTCGTCTGCCATGCAGTCGTCTGCCATGCACATGGCATTATTCTGCATATCCTCTGCATATGATGCGGCATCTTCCATTCTATCCATACCCATGTTCTCTTTCATGGCACTAGCAATTCTTACGAGGCCCCTAACTTCGCCAGCAATCTGATCTGCATCACGCACAGCTTCGCTGGCAAGCTTTCTGAATTCTTTAGCCTGAGAGTTTGAAAGCTTTGCTATATTCTCATAAGTTTCACCAACCATAGCAAGCTCGTCTGCTGAGCTATCAAGTTTAGCGAATGCTGTCTTTAGGTTGTTGACTATCTCACGGGATAGAGCAGTCATCTCTGTTTCAACCTGCTCCTCCTCTCCGCCCTTACCCTTTCCAGTAAAGACATTGACATCAACATCAGCCATTCTCTCGTCCTGCAGCTCATCAACAAGGTCTCTAACCTCATCAATCATCTTCTCCATATCGGAGAGGCGGGTGTCTATTTCTGCTGCGGGATCGGCCGGCTCATCTTCGCCGCCCATATCGTCCATTGGAGCATCGTCCATTGGAGCATCATCCATTGGCGGAAGCTCAGGAGCAGCACCGGCATCATCCATTGGCGGAAGCTCTGCTGCCGCACCTTCTGCTGGCAGTCCCTCTGCCGGAGCTAATTCCTGCGCTGACTTAAGAAGGCTTGAAACAGTAGAAAGACCAGCCTCTCTAATCTGAGAGCAAACTTCCTTTCCGTATTCACGGCTTCTTAGCCAATCCCAATTCTCATTTAGCTCAGGTCCAAAAATCTCAGAAGCCTTAGCCTGAATAACCTTCTTGTCTCCAGCAAAAACCTGGAACACTGAGTTGGCTCTATCAACAGAGCCGGCGCCACTTCTCTTAACGAGGAAGCGCGTGCTTAGGGCCGGACCATTATAAGCGGCACGGCTGACCTTTTCTTTTGTCTCAGAATCACCGGGGAACATACCGGAGTCACCACCCATATTTCCGGTCTGATGCATCTGCTTGTCGTGATCCCAGGCGAAAGGCTCGCTCTTATAGGTGTTGGGCTCTCTTCCCTCTGAACCACCCTGCATGTAGGCCATTCTCTTAATTCTTCTTTCATTTAGCTCTGCTCGGCTGAGCTTTTCCTTGACCTCAGAGTCGCCAGGCATCATGCCGGAATCGCCGCCCATATTGCCGTCCTGATGCATCTGCTTGTCGTGGTCCCAGGAATACTGCTCACTCTTATAGGTGTTGGGCTCACGGCCCTCGGATCCGCCCTGCATGTAAGCGATGCGACGGCGAAGCTCAGCTCTCTTCTTTAATCTTGACTCGTTCATAATGTCCTCCAAAATTGAACTAATTGTTAAATTATCAAAATCAACGTCATTTATAGAACCATTTCTAACATTAACGTCTTTTTTACTTGCTAGCCCGGTGAGCGCTTCGCCGGGCGGAGTTGTTTGTCTCAGCAGGTCACCTTCGGTATCAAAGTCTGGATTATCACCAGAATCAACAGCATTGCCAGGGAGACCTATTCTGGAAGATGCTGCACTAAACTCACTTACATCACCGGGTAGCTTTTCTCCTGACACATTTTCACCAGAAGTAAAGCCAACTGACGGAACACTAACCTCTAAAATGCTCTGTTCTAAAATAGAAGAAACATTATCTGATATCTGGCCATCAGTTATATCTGATAGCGTCTTTACTGCATTACCTACGTTATTTGCTGCTGCAGCTCTTTCTGGATCTATATCCGCAGACTTAATTAAGCCATTGTTGCTCAAAAAGCTTGTAACAATTCTTCTGCGATCAGTAATTGAACATCCATCATCGCCACAAGCAGTCTTCATTATGCCCTCTAGGTGCTGTGCTTGTTTTTCGGAAAGCTTTCCAAGCATTTCAGGGACATCCTCAACACCGTAGTTAACAAATTCTTGACGATATTCATTTAGTGAAGCTATACACTTTAGGAGTACAGCGCCTGGTTCAGCGGGAGTAACAACAAGGCTATACTCTATTGGCTTTAGGCCAACATTAATTTCGCCATGAGCAGTGCGAGTTAAAACATGCTGACAATATTCGTCTTGAGTTCTGGCGCGATTATAACACTCAGTACATATTGATGTTTCTACTGCAGTACCCATAGAGCCATAGCGAACAAGTCCTGATTGCACTTTGGCCGCAAGAGAGGGGTAATTTACCTTATCTAAGGCGCAAAGACCCACAACCTGCTTGTACTTCTCATCATAATATGTATCAAGAATAATTCCGCGAATGCCATCGACAGAGCTTGATTCGTGATCCCTACACAGTGGCTTGCCAACCCAAAGTGGCGTTGCCAACTTTAGCTGTGCTTCCGGAAAAATATCCTTATTGTTATTTCTATGCGGCTTTACGTTTCCGTGCCAATTCCAGTTTTCATCAAAGAAGCCCCACGCATCTTCGCTGCCAACCTTCTTAATGTTTCCGCTGTTATCTAGAAGCGCAGATTCTGCGGCCTTTAAAAAAATAATTGAGAAATAAAGAAAGTCATCAGACTTCGGGGCGATGCTTTTCAGGTTTTTTGCAAGCTTTGTAAACCTATCCACAATTTGAGGATTGGCCCTGATCTCTTCATTAGAATGAGTTTTTACATTGCTATTTGGAGAAAAGCATACTTTTTTAAACATAATATAGGTACCCTTGGATTATATAATCATTTATTATATAAAAATTAGTTTTTTAATATTTTTGTGTTAAAAAATAAAAAAATTTATTTATTATCATATTCTTTTAATATTTTTAATCTTCTATCTTCTTTTTTTTCATCATCTGAGTCATCTAAATATATAGTATTTTCTTCTGAATCTTCCAATCCACAGGGAGGATTGCAGCTACATGAGTTTGGAGTGCCTTTTTTATACGCCCTAGATGGACAGGCTTTTTTGACTATGATATTCTTAGTTTTATCACCAAATTTTATAAACATTATTTACTCCGAAAGGATAATTATTCCCAAAATATCTTTGGTTATATAAGATTTTGAACGCTCAATTGCTAAGATTAAATCTTCGGAAGATCCAGAAGCCTTTTTTGTTTCTGCCTCAAGATTAGCAACAAAATCATCTAAATCTATAACATTTACTAAATCAAAAACGGCAATTGCAGAGGCGGAAAAGATTTTTGATAAATCTGCTAAAGAGCTAATCACCTCTTCGGTTGTAGAAACATCTTGAATTGAATTTAATATTTTTATAGATTCCTTTATATTTATAAGGACTCTTTTGCAAACCTTAGAGTTTCTCTTAGAGGATTCGCTATATTCGCCAGCGCTATTCTTTATAACCTCTGGTTTCTCCGCAAGCTTATTATAAACGGAAAGATTATGCTCCAAATTATCTCGTAACTCTGCAGCGTATTTTTTAGCCCTATCGAGATAATTGATGCACTTTCTGGCCATCGCCTTAGTCTCATTATCAACCGGAACCCCAGCAGTCTTCTCTAGATTGTCAAAAACTATATCGATTTCTGATGACTGATATCTTCCGTTCATTGCTTCGATAACATTGTCAAGATTATAGCTAAGAGGAATTTTTATACATTCTGAATTAGATAGATTATATTGATAACTATTTGTAGATCCTGCGTTTAGGCTGATTTCGACTGCTTCTTTTAACAAATTAGAATCGTAGTTGCCGCTATATATAAAAGATACTTTATAATTATTGTTTAAATACTTCTTAATTTTATTCAGTAGCTCAAAGTTGTTCTTGCTGGTAACGTACATTACATCGCTTAAATTTGGCAAATAATTTTTTCTTATATTTTTATAAAAATTATTTTCATAAAACTTTTCTAAAGAAACTTTGATCATATCTCCAGAAGTTTCAAATGACTCTGAAAATAGTGATAATGAGTATCTGCTGTTTTGACCATTATCTCTTCTGTAAAATGGAACTATATCATTTGATATAAAATCATTTAAGTTAAAGACGGCAATTTTCTGCTCAGAATTTATTGATGCGGTTTTTATTATATTTGTTTTAATTTTTAAATCATTTATATTTTTAGTTAAAATAGAAAAGTTATTATATTTTTTTATTTGAGTATCTAAAGAAGAAGAAGTTTTAATTACGCATGGCATGTCACTAATAGCATCAAAATCAAATGAATGCTTTTCTATGGCGCCTTCATCATATTCAAAAAATACTCTATCTCCAACAGCTATGCCAAGAGCGTCTGTAATACCGCCGCATACTTCTAGTACATTTTTTGAGTCAGCACATGTAAAAATGTCCAGCGAACCTGGCTGTATATTTGAGTAAATCTTTTTGATTACATCATTTTCATCGATAAAAGCTATATCAATTGGGAATTTGACAGATCCCATGTGAAAGGTCAGGCTCTCAGGCTTATCATATTTAAATAAAAGACCACAGTTATTAGACAAGCTAGAATAAGGCTGCAATCCCATTATCTTATCTTGCTGTGTTTCTGCGATATTGCATATAAAGGATGATATAGAATCATTTTTATTTCCATAATGCTTAACCAATGCCATTCTTTTAAATGAATTTTTCTTTACAATAATTTTGTTCAGGGCCTGCTGGTGTCTGGCGATAACTTTAAATCCGGCCCTTTTTGCAATGGTTTCAATATCTATATCTTTATCTGCCAAAAACATTGCATAAGCTTTCGGCTTAAGATTTGCGTATATATTGTTTATAGCAATTTCTGATTCTTCTAGCGAAGAAAATGGATTTGAGTTAAAAAATCCATCGCACTTTATTCTGTGATTATAAAACATAATATCAGAATTTACAGAAGCAAAACTATTGAGGTTCATTGAATCCCTCATTAATTTGCTTAAAGAAATAATATTGATTCCAAGGCTCCTAATCGGAGCCAGCAATTCATCCGTCTGTTTACCCCAGCCAATAAGCGTTGAGTTTTTGCCAAACTTTGATATAAAAGCATTTGACATAGCATTTAAAATGTTTGCCTCTGCCTGTAAATGATCATCTATATCGTCGTGCAGCGGAAAGAAGGTTCCGCCAGAATATTCATGACCGTCATCAGCCCCTATTTCTGGATCAGAATCTAAAGTACTCAGCTCAGGATTTAGGGTAGCATAGCCGGCCGAAACAGATCCGTCATTTGACAGCGGCGCTATGTCCTTAAAGCTGCCATCTGGGCTCATGGGTCCTTCGTCGCTTTCTGGTGCTTTAGAATATGGCCAAGATATTTTCTTCATAACTTCCCCGGATATAATACTTAATTAAAAATTAATAAAAACTATAATCTTATTGATAACTCGCTAAGAACTGTGTTAATAAAATATGGATCTTTTCCATTCAGTATATTTTTAATTAACCCAAGACTAACACCGATTGCTGCCCCACCAGGGGCACGCTTGTTTGATATTTCCATAACATTAAAATCTTTTATTTTATTTTTAACATTTCCAAATGATCTTTGTCTAACATCCGGCGACATATTGTTGATCATAATCGCTATTATACTTGCAATTTGCTCTGCAACATAAACAGGATTCTTTTCTAATATTTGAGCCTGTTTTTCTATACCGCCGATAGAATGGGGGCTGCCCAACTCACCTTCTGCAAGATTGGAGGCGGCTTGATACGCTTCACGATGCGCAGTTACCTCTCCAGATTCAGGTGCAAGCTCTAAATATTTATCATTATAAATTTTTCCAACGGTGATAATAAAATTATTTTTATTTGAGATATCGGAATTAGAAATTTTTAAAACTAAATCCTTTAACATAGATTCGTAGTCGACGCTATTCTGTTGGGCAATTTTCTTTATTAAAAAATCAGCAAATGAAGCTAAGGCGTATTCTCCCTGCTCATCCATACTGCCTCCCAATTCAACAAATAGGTCTAACATTTCATTATATTTCGAGCGGCCTTTGCGACCATTCTCTGGAAGGAATTCTTTATCTGTTTCATTATCTGGCATTGAAATGGCCTGCTCACCGGGAAGGGCGAAACCTCTTCCAATGCCTGGAAAATTAGCAGAATAGCCCTCTTCTGATGTTGTATCAGATGGGATGGGGCCACTAACCGGTTTAAGCCTTTTGTAGCTCTTATTTCTGTATGAAATTTTTTTCACTTCTTTACCTTTCCAAATTCTTTTGACATCACTCTGTCTGCAAGTGATTTACCTTTGATTTTTTTCGGCTTAAATGTTTTTCCAGTCTTTGGATCTCTAAGTTTCCCGAGATCCTTAACCAGATCCGCTGGGGTGAAACTTATCTTGCTTCCGCTTGGAGATACAGCTTCATAATATGGAGTAGTAGCTGTTTCTGATATTTTTATTATTTCATCATTTAGTTTTGCGGCCTTGATTATCTGACCCCTTCTGCTGGGGATCTCCATTAACATGCGCCCCGTTGCCAGTCCGAGGGCTTTCAATTCAGCTTCAAGATTTGGATCAAATTGTATGATTATTTTGGCTTCTTTATTGCCTCTTAATGGATCAAAATTAGAGCTATCTAATAATTTATTAGAATCCAATATATCAAGAAAATCATCATTAAACTTTAATTGTCCGTTTTTATCAAATTCTACAATTGTTTCCCATAAATTATTATTAAAATAATCGATTTCCTCCGGCGCAAAGGCAGCATCATCCTTTCTTTTTATTATAAATTGGATCAAATTGGTACTAAAATCCAATTCATATCCACCCGCACCTGCGACTGGCTTAAGGACTCTTCTGTCAAATCCAAGCATATCATAATGATCTGGGCTGAAATTCCAGCTGACAGGTGGCCCGCCGCCTGTGCCTGCCATGGCGCGAGATGACGACGGTTTTGGAATGTCTATACTTCTAAATTGGCCAAAAGCAAAGTTAAGCACATGGGCATAGCCATACACTTCTTTTAGAGCACTAAGGTCTGGGTCCGATGGCTTTGTATCAATAGCCAATGCTTCCTTAATTTTGCTTAGACTGCCGTAGTTTTTATTGAGACTATCTGCAAATAAAGAAAAAAGTTTTGGATATGTTTTAAATATAGATTCAACAATATGCTTTGGAGAACCAGGGTCCATGTTGCCAGAGCCATCATCAGCCAAACCTAGCTCCATAGAAATTTCAGATATCTCACTTTTTATTTTTTTTATTTCACCTGAAAAATCTTTAGGATCCCAAACAGCCCCTGATGCTATCTTTATCTGGTTAGATAATGCGTCTGATATCTCAATGAATAAATTAAAATAAGCAGAGGTAACATCGTAATATTCTCTAGAGTGATCTTTCAATATTATTTTTGAAACACGATTAACTTCTTCTGCTCCGCTAAAAATATTAGTTTTAGATCTTATTTCTGAAATCCCTGGATCCAAGCTTGGCAGGCCTCCTCCCAAGAGAGTGTTAAATCCGCTTTTTAGCTTGTCGTATGCACTTGTACTTTGCGCCTTATTGAGTGCGGCTGTGCCCCTAAGCAAAAGGTTTAATGACTTGTCAAAATCTTCGGTTAGATCGCTATAACTCATAGCATACTCCTTGTATCATAAAAAGAATTAATTACGCCCCCGGAGGACCGCCACCCATATCTGGACCACCACCCATATCTGGGCCGCCTACGCCCGGAAGGCCCCCGCCAGCATCTGGGGCAGCCCCAGCGGCAGCCTCCTCCCCGGGAGGCTCTATTATCGCCTTGGCCGGATCTAGCCCAGTAAGCTCTGACAGCTTCATATTTCCAAGAACCTGTTGCTCTTTAGCAAAGATTTGCTCATCTATCATCTCTTCGCGGATTCTTCTTCTTTCCTCTTCATAACTTAATCCAAGACTCCTATGAAGGGTTTGAAGTGAAACTTGCTTATTGCCGACAAACTGTCCTACAGATTGGATAAAGTCTGCCATATCATAGAGATTCATATGGTTAAAGTCAATAGTTGGAACAAGCAGTCTTTTTTCTCCGTCTTTATATTCAAAGAAATCTTGAATTTCACATATCGGAGCAAAGATCTTTCTCTCTAGCCACTTTTTCATCATATTTCTAAATATATCATATCTTTGTCTTAGAACTTCCAGGCCGACTGAGGAGCTTGCATAAGTTGCCGCTTCCTGATCCATTAGGGCCTTAGGTGTCATAAGGCCTGCATATAAATTGTTCATTATAAGCTCTATATCGCTAGCGACCTCCAAGGTGGAGCCAGAGAAGCCCGCTCTTTCAATAGTAACCCCAGCATGAGTTACTATTTTAAAATCTTTATCATACTGAGCTTCTTCAAGTACATTTTTAAATGCCTCAATATCAGACTGGGTCGGCCTATATTCGCCCTCCCCGCCAAGCTTAACTAGGGTAAGTGGATTGACCATCCCATCTGCTTGCGCAAACTTTGACTCTCTAAGCTTATCGTATAGCATTAAATCCTTATAAACAGAAACAATTATAGATGTTCCACGAATATCGTATGGAGAGCTTAGCAGTTTTAGGTGAGAAACATTAAAAGCATCAAGAGGTATGTTTTGTCCCTTTTTTACATATGAAAGAATATGCTTTGGAATATGCTTTTTCATGTTTATGTCAGATGGAGCAGTTGAATTAACTATTCTTAATAGATTTGCGTCCGGCCTTAAAGACACAAGAGTATGATTTCCTATAACTGATTTTTTTACATGAACATAGTCTGGATTTAGGATGGTTATCCTATTCCACACTCCCATGCTCTCATCTAGCTCGGAATAAGGAAATGCTTCGCCCATCTTCCAGAATTCAAGTGCTGCGCCATAAACCACTGAATATAGATCAATTCTTTCGGACATCTCCATAAAAAACTGCTGAACTTTTTTGTTCTTACAAGTTATATTTATCTTGCTTATAGGAAAGGAGGCATGTAGATTGATCGCGTTCCTGACAATAGGGTGTGTGTCATAGAATACCCTGTTCCAGGCATTCATAGTTACTCGATCACGCGGAAGATTTAGATTAGCAAGCTGGAAGAGCGGTGAATAAATCTCTGGCGCCATACGGTCTGTTGTAGACGTTGTTGTGGGGCCAACCATTGGTGACGCAATAGAGGCATTCTTTAGAATATTAAGGCTAGCTTTTTTAAAGCCATGACTATGAGCAACGGCAGCAGAAACTGTTGAGTTCTCTAGTGCATCGATTCTTTTGTTTTCTGAGTTAGAGATTTCTGCACGCCTATACTCCGATAGAGATTCTGCAGTTTTTTTGGATATATCAGTCGGCGGCCTGCTCGTTCTTCTTGTCATTTTTAAACTCTCCTCTTAATATTAGCTATAGTTGCTCTTGGCATTTCAATTCTTTTTTCGAGTCCCGGCTTAATACTGAATCCTTTTGTTAAATCAAATTTATAAGCCATATATGCATACATCAAAGCCATAAAGCCATCGTTTGGAACGGGTCCTTTGACGAATGTCTTTACTGGCTGTCCTCCTACGATTTTGATTTTTGATTCCATTGAAGTACAGTGGTCTATTAACCACTCAAGATATTCATAGCTTTTCCAGGGAAATCTTATCTTTCCTTTTCTAAATAAATCTATTAGTTCATCAATTAATAAATCTTTATTATAAGAAATTATTAGCTCATCCTCTCTGTATTTCATTGGATTTGCTAAGCTGCCACTGCCTTGGGCTCCTATAAACCTATCTCTATAAAGCATTTGCATGTCATGCACAACGTCCTGTCCAAAGAACCAGTCAGATACACCTCTGGTGACAGAAAATCTTCTGTACATTTCTTTTATTGTACTCTTTTTGTAATCATATGTATTCTGCCTTAATTTATGGGCATGCTCAACAAGGAGCGTTCCATCTGGCTCGGCAGAAAGAATGACAACGCATGAAAATGATTGACCACCACTAGAATCTGGGTCATCATCTTTGCCTCCCCAGTCAACGCCAAGATAAACGGGCTTTGCGCTGTTTTTTATTGTCTTTGAAAAATATCTATCAGGATCTCTGCATAAGTTATAAATTTCCGCCTTAGTAAGCGGTGAGCCGGCGCCTGAATAAAATTCTCCAACAACTTCGTTCTTCCAGATCCTTTCCGTCTGAGCCGGGTTATTTTCCGGCATAAGCTTTTCTATATTTTCCTTTGTAAAATAAGGTATGTATAGCTGATTAATGTGAAAACCCACAAAGTCGCACTCATCCGGATCTCTTGTGCCCACCCATTTGCCCATTCCGATCGCTTCTACTTTTTTCTGTTTTGTTCCGCACAAGGGGCATTGCACTATATTTTCATATAACCAAATAGATTTCCATCTATCGTCGTCAGGCAAATAAAAGGGATAAGTTTTCTTACAGTTAATACATCCGAGGTGATAATACCTTTGATCTGACATATCCCAAATAGTTGAAAAATGACTATTTTTACTTTTTGGAGTTCCAAAGTAAACTTGGACGCCCTGGCCTACCGGCCCATACTTTGCGGCAGTTAAGATTTTTGTTGCATTTCCAATGGCGTGCCCAAGCATATCCTGAACCTCATCGAACATAGCAACATCAACAGTCATACCACGGATTCTATCACCATCCGTGCCAAGGCTGTCTACCCACAGGGTGCCTGTCTCAAACTGTTTCATTGTAAGATTATCAACAGCATTTGCACTTGCTAGCTTATTATTTTCAATAAAATTATCTTTAGCAGTTCGGATTAGTGTTTCAAGCTTATCTTGTGAAAATTTCTTTACCTGCCCTAATGCGGGGAAAAGATGAATAACGCGAATGTTTGGCTCTGTAAAAAGTCCGCTATTCGTAAAAAAAAGATCAAGCGCACCAGCCATAACTGTTGCACCGACCTGACGGCCCTTCTTTATAACAACCGGCTTTCCGTCTTTCCTCGTGGCATTTAAGGCTATATATCTATATACATCAGACATAAACTTCCAGCCCGAATCTACAATATTAAACTCTGAGCCATCTAGAGTTAAATTATTTTTGCAGAAATGAGCTGGATCAAAATCAAGAAAACTGTTATTAAATTGATTTATTAATTCTTTTTCTTTTTTAGCTTTAGACATATTAACCAGAAGGTTGAGCGTGATCAAAATAGTCCGCCGTATCGGGACCGTCGTAATCATCTCCGCTTACTGGTATATATTTTACTTCTTCTTCTTCTTTTATTTTACTTTTGCCAAACATAGCATCTAGTAAATTATGAAATTTTTTAGGGTCTAGTTTTGACTCTATTTCATGAAAGCCTAAATCTGGATTATTTCTGCATTCAGCAATTAAAGCACGCTTACCCATCTCCGGTCTATCGTTAAAAGCTGCTTGCATATAATTTAATACTGCTTTAACTTTATCTATAAGCTCAGAGTTACAAGTTTTGCATTTACCCTTATTGCATGAGCATCCATCGCACTTGCACGCTCCGTCACAAGCATTACATTCAGATGCTTTTTTTGCAATACTTGTGTCTTCAGTTTCCTTTATAAGCTCAAACCCGGCACGGTCCCTTATGTCGGCCATTTTTTCTTCAATCGTAGAAAAGTCGTTTCTATTTCTAAAAATGGTCTTAAGGTTATCTAGATAATTTCCCTTTTTTTCCAATGCTTTTTCGAAGTCAGATACCCATTCAGATGTTGTTCTGTAACTTTCGCTTAAATTTTGCCTATTTACCTTCATGCAATCCTCCTAAGCCAAGTAATTTTTCATAAAGTCAACGCTTAATCTGTCTTCATCTTTATCGCCAACTGTCCCTCTATCTTTAAAGAATGGGAATCCGCTATCCATGCATATTTGGATAATCTCAAGTTCCTCTCTATCAGTTATATCATACTTCTTCTTTAGGGCCTCAAATGTTTCGGCCATAGGCTTACCTGCAGAAACATGCGCATTGATCATCATTCCAGTTATTGCACGCTGGAATGGAGTAATGGTGATTACTATTCCACGGTTATGGGGAGTTGTGGCCTCCTTAACTATATCAACACTTTCTCCTGCAGAATTTTTCCAAGCAGGTGGGGCATCAGAAGCTTTTTTGGAATGCTGCTCTTTAATCTTTCTCTTAAGATTATTTAGGTGATCTTTAAGGGTTATTACGTCCCTCATTATTGAGCCCCTAATTTCCTCTAACTTTTCGAGATCAAGCACGCTATCTACGTCATCTTTAATTGCTCTTGAAATCTGAGAGTTAAGTTTATCTAAGAAAACAATTGCCTTTTCACATCCGGTCGTGGATCTGCCGTCGTGAGATGGAATGTTCTTAGGATATTCAGACGTAATGTAATCCATAAACTTTGTTAGATCACCGTCATTCGCGTAGTCTGTTTCTTTCTCTTCTTTGTCTTCGTCCAGGTCTGCGGCCGAAAGATCAGAACCAGGAATCAGATCAGACAGCTTCATATCCCCATGCTCTTCGACAAGCTCCTCTACTTCTTCGTCTAGCTTCTCTAGCTCCTCCGCCAGTTCGCCCAGGCTTTCATCGCCCTCTATCATACTATCGAGAGCCTCTTGAAGGGTCATATCACCAAATTCTTTTTCAGAAAAATCATTCTCTGAAAATCCGCCAGTAGGGAAAACATCCATGACGACACCCTCCTCATCAGGGCCAAACTCTTTTATAGCCTGCTCAAGAACGCTAAGCTCTTCGTCCTCGGCATAATCGGTCTGGTCGACAATGAAATCTTCGGCATAAGATGCCTCAGAGTAATAAGCTTGCTTATTCATTTCTTCTCCACTATTTTTAAATTGTGTTTTTAAATATTTCTTAGACATTTCCTATCCTATTAGGCTATATATACCATAATATATATTAGTATTATTATCGTCAGAATAATAATCATTATATTCTTTTGGGTAACTGTATTGTGCTTTTGGCATCTGGCCGATCATAATATGTGGATAATTGGGGCTTCCATTTAATCCATCTATTCCGACTGGAGTTTGTTTCCCATCTTCATCATACTTACAGTCTACAGATTTTTTATCTTTCATAATTTTGTCCGCGTATGTACACGCAGATGGCTCTTCGACAAGAAAAAGCAAATCCAGGTTGCTTTCTATTGCTTCGTCTAGCTCCTCATCGGGTAATTCAGAGATAGGCTGCATAAACCTAACTGCACTAGTATCAGTATCTGGCAGGCAGCCTCCTGCAGACTTACAGCCAAATGGTATGCTTAATCCGAAAGGACATTTATGTAGTTTGCCTCTAATCATGGTCTGTATTATTATTTAATATTAGTAAAGTTATAAATTAAGTTGCATCCAGATAGTCTTTGACCATCCTTCTTTTTATCAATTCTTCTTTAAATTCTCCAGAGAGTGGTACCAATCCAAGTATATCCATACTAATTAAGTTTTCAAGAGTTCTTTTTGGATTTAGCTTCATTGACTCTCCAATCGTGCTTTCTATATAGGCCGGCTTGATCTCTGGGTGGTTTTCAAAATAGCTTTTATTTTCTTTTATAAAGTCGATAATTTCTTCATCAATATTAAAATCAAGCTTAGAAGAAAACCTGACTGCTCTCCATATTCTGTTGGGATCATCGGTCAAGGATATTTCTGGTGATACAGGAGTTTTTATTATTCGATCATCTATATCTTTTTTGGCGACACCTAATGGATCTATAATCTCTAAAGAACTTAAGTCCATATGAAGTGTATTCATAGTAAAGTCTCTGCTGTAAACCTCTTTTAATTTATTATCCGAAATGTCTCCAACATACTTTACTGCGCTATCAGAAATAAAATGACTTGAAAAATCAAGTATATTATCATCTAGATATATCGACAAATGTCCATCATCAAATACTTTAAAATATTTATTAAAGAATCCACAGCATAAAAGTGCTAACCTAATTATATCTGATGAATTTGTTGTTATATCAATATCTGAAAATTCAGTCCCAGCGTTTAAATAGATGTCCCTCGGAATTCCGCCTACCAAATATGGAGTAGAGATATCATTATCTGCAGCTATTTTGGCGATTTCCCTTAGTATTTCTTTCATCTTAATTACTCTGGAAGAATCTCTTCTGCCTGCTCAGGCTCTGGGGCAGCAGACTCTGCGCTAACTCCAGGCACTGGCCCGCCTGCCTCAAGAAGAGTCTTTGCATTTGACAACTGACCCATCATCTTGGTAACGCGAGTAAGAGCGTATGAGAATGCATCGATAAGCTTGCTTTGTGACTCAGCAAGCTCTGGGAACATAGAGGCAATTCCGATTTTATCCAGCATTATATCAAACTCAGCAAGCTGACGAATTATTCTTCTGTCAGCTAGCATGCCGGCAACTTCATCTAGCTTCTTAGCCGCATCTTCAAGGTTAACGTTTCCAACAATTCCATCGTACTCACCCTCCTTGGGGCCTGGAATCGGCTCTATATCTCTAAGCTTAACTGGCTCGACAGCGTCTGGTTCTGGAACTTCTACGCCGGACTTAGCTTCCTGCTGACTTGGGCCTCCCGGCACTTCTTGTGCGGCCTCTGGCGGTGCTGCCTGCGGTGGTGCCTGCTCTGCTTCTTGCAGCGGCTCTGCCTGCTCTATCTCCTGAGATACCTTATACAAAAAGTCTGCATGGTCATTGTGCCCAGCTCGCTTAAATATGCTGGCGGTTTTATAGGTGACATCACTTACGGTCTCTTTTGAAGCAGAGTTTTTCACAATTCTGGTTAACTCAAATAATGGCTTAGCCATTTCGTCAAAATTATCAATAGATGGATCTTGAAGTAGCAAATTATATATTCTTATAAGAGCCCTATTAACATATTTTTTCCAGTCTTTATTTGGCTTATCACTATCTAAGCTTACTTCACCTTTATCTGGCAGACTACTAGAGGCAAAGCTATCTCCAGGCATATTGTTGCCTCCGCTCTTGCCAGATGCGTTATATCCATTTGATTCTTGAGTGTAGAAGCCATTTCCAACTAAGCCAGATTGAAATATAGATTCTTTTTTCATTTGCTCTTCCTTATTACTTGAATACTTAAGGTGTTGACCGCTACTAAAGAAATCAAACCACCTCAAAAATTTTTGTTTTTCTTCTCTATCTAAATTATTACTATAAAAGTCTAATGCAGATTCTTTGGTTCTAACATTATTTCTGCAATCTTTGTATATTTTATGTACTATATCAAGCCATTTGTTTAAATCAACTTCTTCAGACATATTATCGGGTGATAAGCCAGGATTTGGATAAGCAATCTTTTTTAGTTTAGAAGAAGATATTTTATTCCTCAACAATTTGTAAAGAATATCTCCGGCATCTACAGAGTTCTTTATAAGGTCAGACGCTTCGGATCTGGATATACGAACATTCATTCTTCCAGCCTCTTTGGCTAGAAAGATATATTTCGCTAGCTCTTCATCACTTGATATGCCTATCTCAGTTAAATATACTGCTCTTTTTGCTATCGGCATAAGAGCGTCTTTGTCATCCTCATCCATATTTATTATTTTATTCCTAAAATAATTATTTATTTTTGGCGTCTTCAATGCTCCCCCGTATCTTCTTTAACGCATTAAACCACTCAACCTTATTGCTTCCTACAGAATTTGCTAAAGTTCTTTCAACGTATCCAAGGTACTTATCCAGCTCACCAGGCGGAACCCTCTTGTCATCATAGCCGCCAACGTTTTTCTTAATCCATCTTTCAAAAGAAAAGATAGAATTTAGATGATTTAGATTTAGTATAACCTTTCTATTTTCCATTGTTTCCCCATCGATTTTTAGACATCAATAATGTCTGCCTCAATAAGCCTCTGCCCTTCTGTCTCGAAATTATTCATTCTTCTATTTAGAGCATCAACAAAAACTGGAATAAGATCTGGATCCATTTTATGCAATATTTCCATTACTGATTCTCTTAAAACTCTAGCTTGCTCATTAATAACATTAATATTAATATTATGTTCTATTTTTTGATCTGCAACACCCTCTATATACTTTTTCCAATCTTGCATTAGGGAGCGCATTGTGTTTATGTAATCTAGAAAAACTCTATCCTCCTTAATTGAGCCGCCGCTTTGCAATAGATTGTAATAATATTCTATTCTGGAATTAATTAAAGAATCCATTTCAAGCAATCTTCTGGTCGCATCTAACTCACCGGATGCAATCTCATCTATCTTTTGCTGATAAGCTGAAGAGCTTTTGATAATTAATCTTGCTTCTGCTTCTGTTTCCTCTTTAGATATATCGGCTCTTCTGTTTTTGATATCATCGAGCACCTCTCCCCTTAGATTTAGATGGTCTGTTCTAAACTTTTGCAGAGTCATATAAGAAATATGAAGCCTCTTTTTTCTTGGGTATTTATCCTTAAGCCAAGATTCCACGCCCTTTACGGACTCTCCTTCTAGAAGCTTTTTTATAACCTCCTCTTTATCAGGATGGTTTAAAACTTTTTTGCTCATTATATCTCCATAAAAAAATATCTCGGCTATATATTACTATGCCGAGATATTATTATAATTTAATATAGGATATTAGTTCAGCTTCGATAATATCTTGTCAATTAAGTTTGCCTCTTTAACTAGGCCTAGATTATCTAGGTGATTTGCAAAGTGCAATAAGCTTGTCTGCATAGATACATCACCAGGATTAAAAACTTGATCTCCAAGCTTGAATCCCTCATTATAATCAAACATCTCTCCGGTCAGAGGATTCTGAACAACTCCATCTCCAACCCTTCTGGCCTGTAAGCCAGGATAGCCTGGAACATACCTTGTTGATAGATGGTGTGATGTTGCAACGGCAATTGTCGCTTCAGAGTCCTTGTGTTCTGGCGCCAAGTTATACAGACCCTCAGTAGATCTGTCTGGAGGAGCAAGCTGCTTATCCCTAAGGTACTTATCTCTTGTATTTTCTTCTATCGTAGTACCTTGAAAGCTGCTAAACATACCGTGCTGATCAGATTCCGCATTTTTAACAATTTCTGTAAATATTTTTAACTTTCGGGCTCTTTTTGCAGGCATTGTTTTTCCTATGATAAAGATATTTTTGAAGTTGAGATCATTGCGCCAGTTTCACTAAGATCACTGGCAGAAAATGTCCTCATAGCAGGAATTGGGCGACCCTTCTCGTCAAAAGCGATCTTGCTGAGGGGCAGACCTAGCTTGGGGCAATAAAGCTGAACAGAAGTAGGCAGGCTTATTAGCTCTCCCCTGTCAACAGCAGCCTTAATCATAGCATCCCTAGTGGTGCTGGAAGATGAGTGCTTAAGCAGTCTAGTGTAGTGATCAAGTGCTGCCAGGTGCTGAGCAGGCTCAAACTTAGACTGGATCGATGAAAGTGCATTTTCTGCTCTCTTATAATCCGAGCTGGCAATTCCAGCTTCCATCTCGCCAATAAGCTGAGAGTAATTCAGCCTATCCATACTCTCTATCTCTCTTGAGATTTTATCATGAAGCCCAGAGGCTTCTGCTTTTCTTATTGCAGTTCTAAGACCATTCCTATTTAGCTTATATGTTTCGCCAGCCACCTTAAACGTAGTGGGTATTATGGCTGAGCCGTTTGGCATCTCAACGCAAATATCAGCCTGGACCTGCCCATTGGGGGACGGTATGCTTGCTTGATAGTGGAGGCTTCTGCTGTCTGAGCCAGCAAGCTTAAGCTGCATGCTGTTTAGGCCAAGCGATGAAAATTCAGATGAAACAATCGCCGTTGCCCTCGTTACCTCTGAGCTTGAAAACTCTGAGGCCGCAGCGATAAGGCTATTATCCAAATCTGCATATCTTCTGAGAGCCTCAGGAATATCCGGCGTATCTACCCTTACATTGCCCATAGCTCTCTGGCCGGCAAACTCGCTTCTAGCCGCCCTCTTCTTATGGTTATTTTTATCTTTTATAAATACATATAGATTCTCTTTATTCAGCTTTACGATTTGGTCATCCTGAATAAAGGTTTGGGGAATTGAGGGTATACCGTTGGTTACCTGAACCGGAATTGGGACGTTTACTTGTGTAAAATCAGAAGTCTCTATAGATGCATTGCATAATACGAAGTGTTCGTTAGATTTTATAACAGACACATTGCTTGGCGCACACCCCAAGGAAGTTAGTTGCACCTTTGCAAACTTGGCAGCCTTACTTAAAGTAGTATCTGAGAAGGCTGAGAAAGATCCTTTTTTATCCAGCGAAAATACTCCAGAAAGCTCTCTTGATAAATCTGAATCTCCGTAGAGAGGCTTTAGCTCATTTTCGTATGGGATTCTTGCCTCTAAGCTAGCAACCTTTTGCCTAACAGACTCTGCGGGGCTATCTGTCATCAAGTCTCCAAGGGCCTCTCTAAATGCAGTCCTGCCAGAAGATAGGCCAGATACTTCGTTGTATACATTAGAAATTTCTTTTGAAGTAAAGAACTCTTGGCTTGAGGCTCTCTTAACAAAAATATCTCTAGCGTACCCTAGCGCAATATCCCCGGGATTATTATTTTTTGCAAGCTCAACTCTTTGGCAGACATAACCAGACGGATATTTGGTTCCACCAGTCAGCTTATCCAGAGCCCTCTGAGCTTCTCTTGCTAATTTTTTGATATCATTCATTTTTAATAGTCCTTAATTAGTTCTTTTTAAATAAATCTGGAAAGACTTGCTTTATGGCGCTCGCCTTTGCTTCTAGCTGAGCATCAACAACTTTGTTTACAAATAATGGGTCATTCTCTGCCATATCTAGCAGCGCTGTCTTAAAGGTAAAAACATCGTCTTTTGAAAACCCATACTCATCTGAAGAAAACGAACAAATCGGAACTCCCTTGTAAGCCAGGGTAACGGCATCAGAACTGTAATTGCTTTGAGCAGACCAGCTGCCAGCCTCTTTTATTCCATATGATGGGTGTGAGCTTCTGATCAAAAACTTCTTGTCGCCATCTTGCTCTACCTTCCACAAATCGTTGTAAGCGTCCCCATAAACCCTCACCATATCGAATGCTACTTTTTTAATCTTAACGTCTTCAGTAAGCTCAATTCGATTCTTATTCGTTGGATTTTTTTCGCGATCTTGTGAAAGCTTTAATAAAATATCGTCTAATTCGGACATCTAAGAGGCTCCTAATGTAATTTTGTCTTATTAATAGAAAATAATCTTTCTAAATATACGCTCATATATGTAGAAATATAAATTATTAGTAGTAACCTTCTTCTTCTATAGTTTCTTTTTTAATATCAGAGATTTTTTCGAGTATATCTTTTACTTTATCATTATTTTTGCAAAGCTTTTGAAGCTTCTTTACTATACCACCATATCTCTTCTTTTGGTTTCTATAATCAATATTACCATGCATAGCCTTGTGAACGGCGGACTGTGTTATTCCAAGGTGATCGGCTATTTCATTCTGAGTTTTCCCCATAAGTCTCATAAATAAAATCTTCTTTTGATGCTCTGTTAAATAATCACCATTGATTATATCATATATTTCACCAAGCAATTCTTCTTTTAGCTCGACTACCCTATCATCTAGAGCGTTTGTTTCAAGCATATTGCTTATGCTATTTTCATTTGAAAAATTATTTAACTTAGCGGCGTCGAATGATACCTCGACAATTTTATATTGATAAGACTTACTTTTACCCATTTTACTACCATGTTTCTGGGATTATCTGCTTGAAGTCCTTGAAAAAAGTGCCTCTTGACGTTTTATCGGCAGAAAAATATTCGTCAACGTCCTTTACGCCATTTGGCAGTTTCAAAAACCTTAGCTTAATTCCCTTGTTTATAAATTTATTATAAATTCTTTCTGCTGATTTTTGTCCCGCATCATCGGCGTCTAAAATAAATGTTATTTTATCGGTATATCTTGCGAGTTTTACGAAGTGCTTTTTTGAAAAAGCTGTTCCGCATATAGCAACTGAATTCTTCAAATTATTCCTTGACATTGAGATATGATCAAAGTAACCTTCTGTAACAAAAACGTTATTTTTTT